>BNJU01004508.1_pt1 | contig 276045 bp, 357 predicted proteins | sample 8539281 | NCBI WGS metagenome assembly BNJU01 (sample SAMD00202456, study PRJDB9452) | human saliva metagenome | isolation source: human saliva | place: Japan
AGGATAGGAATATTAGGGAGGATGTATGAATACACCATCAAAAAGAACGAATGAATGAGGAGTTAAAGAAACCAGAAGTGGTTGCAGTAATAGAAGAAACAATAAAAAAATATTGAGAAAAAAATATTTCAGGTGAAAAATAACAAAATTATAAATTATCAAATTGATTATGAAAAAAACTCATCATAATGCTGGTGGGGGAATCGAGGCTGAAGTTTTTATTAATGGGAATAGAGATTTTAGAATAAGCTTTACTAGTTGATAAGAGCCAAAAATAAATATAGTGTTGGAACTTCTGTGGTGTCGAAAAGAGCTAGCTAATTTCTTGGAGCAGTAAAATGAATAATAGTATATACACAGATAAACAATTGATTGAGTTAGCGAAAAAGAATATGACCCAAAAAAACAAGGTGGGAGAAAGAGTCTTTATAGATCGCGGGAAAACCTTTATTGGTCATATCTCAGAAGTGAATCACTAGGCTTGGGGAGAAGATTCTTATGTTGTTACTGATGTGAAATTGCCCGAAAATCCAACTGCCGAAGATTATGCCAAAGTAAAAAATGTAACAATTCTATATGAAGGGTCTACAGCAAAATTAATAAGTCATCCAATAAAGACATTAACAGATTGGGTACCAAATAATTTTTGTAATGGGTTTTTACAATCTTAGCTCCTGAGGCGTTAATTCCTCAACGAGCACCTCAAATGGAAGAAGCCTCTGAAACTCTACAAAAAGCTCTGAAAACATATCCTAATGCTAAAATTGACATTTTTGCTCATTCATTAGGTCTAATGGATGGATATGGAGCCTTAGCAGATGTAAAAGCGGAAGATGCTCATCGAATTAGGGGCGCTTATCTTCTAAATGGCCCAAATCCATATAAATCATTTGATAATATTCAAAAAGAAAATCTCAGAAGGCTAGCAGATAAAATTAATGTTTATATTGATACAAACGACATTGTAGGATTTGGATATAATACAACAAATGTAATTGGTAATATTTATCGGATACAAACAAAAACTACTAACCTCATTGACCAACATATGTTTGGTGGATATGAATATGATGCTGCTGATAATTTAGTCAATGTAGATGGTACCTTAGCGACAGAAGATATTCGGCTAAAACATATAGATATTAACAACGATGGAGTTGTTGATTTTTAAAATTGATAGTATTGATATTCGGGTTCGTGATCTTTTTACGGAGGGCTTGTTTCTAGCTACTTCATCCCAAAAATCCAACTTAATAATGAAGTATTAAAGAAATTAGGGATAATTTAAAGGATACTTCAAGTGTTGAGCTCTGCAGATATTAAGAGGATTACAAATTTATGTATTGAAAAACAATAAAATTAATAGTTCGTTTGATTCAAGAAAAAAACTCAGATAACAGAGCAAGTGAGAGAAGTAATAAAACTCTCAGGAATGTCATATTTGATAGATGGTTTATATGATTCAGTAGGAGTGATTATGAAGAATAAAGATATCCTAGAAGAAGGGGCATCGCATTCAAAATTACAAATGTATCGTTTTAATTCGTCACAAACTCCAATTATTAATGGGGAAATTTTAAATCATTATATTTATAACAATCAATTAGCAGTACTGAAGTATGCTTGCGAAGCTTTACTGGAGATGGTGAATAAAGAACAAACAGGGAATGAGCTATCTATTTTTAGCGAAGGAACACCTTCGACAATGAAATCATGGCAAGTTATTGAAGAAGCTTCAAAAGAGCTGTTAAAGAAGAGTGATGAGTTGTTTGAAGGCGAAGGTCTTCGTGAGGGAAAGAAAGATGGAATCAGTGAATCTTTATCAATTGTTTTGAATGTAATAGCAGCTAATACGGAAGAAATCTTAGCAACTCTAAACAATGTTGTGTTATTAGTTCAAGGAATCGCCAAAAATTTTGATGATGCTGACAAGTGGATTGGAGAAAAATTAGAAAAAGGTGAATTTGTAACCGAGTTTCGAAACGGAGTTTTTCCAACTAATTATAATGCATATCTAGAACGAGATGAGATATTTGACGATGTTAAAGATGTTTTACAAGCGTTTGATCGACAAGTTGAAAAGCGTAGTTCCGAATATGCGAAGAAAATTGCAGAGGTCTATCAGAATGTGCTCGGAGAGTTCGAAGAGGGATTACAAGATTTCCTATCTTTTAAAGACGATTTGAATAGTTCTCTCTTTCAAATAACTGATAATTATGGGTTAAATGTTTATGTAAAAGAAGAACAGATAACACATGAATTATTAAATGGTAAGAGCGTGGAAAAGAAAACATACCCTGAAACTTACTGGGGAACATTGGAACAACTCTATCCATATCGTACTAGGGAGAACATTGCTCGCATAAGAAATGTAATTATCCCTGCGTTAATCCAGATTCAACAAGCAATTTGGAGCTCTCAGAATACACGTCATATGCTAGGAAATCTAGGAACTAAATTAAAACCAATTGTTGAAGATGGCGTGTATCATGCATTTGATTTGGATGAGATTGTTAAAGGACAGAAGTATGTGGCTGCTATCGCGAATCGACTTGGGCAAGAGTTGAATCACGTGATTCAAGTGATGGAGGCAGAAGGAATGCAAGCTAGCGCAATTTCTACGTTGAAAGCGAAACTTTCCCAAACACATCAACTAATTAGATACTATGTACGATTTGTGAATGACTGTTTCGGTGATAATGAATTTAGTGACTATGTAGCCTCAAGCGCAGGTCCAAATACCGAAGCTACTTTTACTTTAAATTAGCAAGACAACAAGGAAGGAATTAAGCGATATGTTTAATTTCTTCTTTTTTATAACGGCTCTTTGTCAAATAGTGTTGATGAAGAATTTTAGGAAGGGATTAAGCAACTAATTGTTGCTTAATTCCTTTTTGTTTTGGGCCAAACATTTTTGTTATTAAGATAATCCTGTTTCTAAAATGGTAATAGTTTTTAAAACCGTAGGCATTTCTTTTTAAGCACTTTTTATTTTATTGTTTATTCCTTCGATAGGGCCATTTGTTCTAGTTGGATACTCACAAGTATTTTTGAATATATGGCAAGTAAGTTATAAGAGTCTTTAATACTCTTTTTAAACCAGGAGATAGGTCTAATTGCGTAGCTGCTTCAATCGTTTCCTTGAATTCTATATAATCTCTATCCTGTATACATTCACGAAGTGAATGTACAACCTCATAATCATGTTTTAAGAGATGGATTGTTTTCTAAGATATAATCCACAATTCCTTTGATTGTCATAAAAGCTTTCAAAAAGCTTATAACGATTATATTTATAGTTCTGAAGTTCATTAGGATTCTTTAAAATTAACTTCCAATAATAGTTTTAACTTTCGATATAATTTAGCGTCTTTATAACGATGCTGATTCATGACACGTACCCGAGTTCGATTTAATTCTCTATTTAAGGCTTGTACGATGTGAAAAGGATCAATGATAATTTTAGCGTTAGGAAACATTTCTTTTATTAATTGAATGTACGGTACGTACATGTCGATAGAGATAGTTTTTACCTTTAATCTAGTCTTAGGCTCAAAACGATAAAAATATTGTTTCAAACTGTAAGATTTTCTATCTCGTACAACATCGACCAGCTTGTGTGTAGTGCTATCACAAATAATGAAGCTTATATTACTATCGGAAGATTTGACGGATTTAAATTCATCAAAACACAAATGCTCAGGTAAATCGTGTAATGGTTTAATGGTCAATAATCGTGCTGTATCATCTATAATACGTCTTACAGTATGAACTGAAACATTTGTTTCTTTTGCGATATATGTTTCAGATACTGTTTCACTAATTTTTGATTTGATTTCATTTTTTAATCGTTTAGAGATATGACAGTGTTTTTCTACGATTCGACTAGTGTCTGCAGTAAATGAAGAGCCGCATTCTCTACAGAGAAATCTCTGCTTGCGTAGATGTAAGTAGGCCGGAAGGCCTGAAACAGAACAGAGAGTGATACGAGATGTTTTTCGTGCCGTTTTTTTAACGATATTATTATTCTGACAAACACATCGACAGACAGTACAAAATTCTGGTTTATGCGTATATGTAGCTGAATAAAAATAAAGATTTTCTCTTTTAAATATCTTCTCTTGAACTTTATTATCCCAAATAATGTTTTTTATCTTTGATTTGTAGCGTAGCTTCTAGTATATTGTTCATATGGTCATCATCCTTTTGTATTAGGTTTAGCGATTTTAATATAACGGATGTTGGCCTTTTTGTATACTACTAAAATAGGGTTGGTGGAAAAATTTCCATCAACCCTAGAAATTATAGAACCTTTATAACTTATCAAGTGCTAATTAGATTATTGAATTTATGCCATAACGATAGATCTTTATTGGTTTTGGAATTAACTAAAAATGCAAATGTATCATTTTTGATACAAAAAGATTGTAATAAAAAGCATTTTTATATGAAGTGTTTATTTATTGAGGTTCATTAGAAAAAAATCAAAATAAGGCTTTTTTTAGTATATAATTTAGCAAAAACAGCCAATTAAGAAAAAGCTATATTATTACGATTCACAACAAATATTTGGATGCAATCCCGTAATTATCTAGTAAATTTAAGAGTTAAGACTCTTTCGATGAATTATTTTTGTGTATTTTGAGAATTATAACGGGAATACGGATGAATTAGTGAATGTGCTTATGCTATAATAAAAGAAAAATCATGCAAAGAAATAATAAAAAGTTTTGTTATATTCAGGGAGGTTAAAGAATGTCAGAAGCTAAAATGTTACCTTTAGGGAGTGTAGTTATTCTAAAAGGAAACGTCAAGAAAATGATGATTATTGCTCGGTTAATTGCATTGCCTGTAAAAGGACAAGTGTATCGTTTCGATTATGGTGCTTGCCTTTATCCAGAAGGAATGGTTGGAGACAGCTTAATCTATTTCAATCAGGAAGATATCTTTAAGGTGGTTCAAGAAGGATACACAGATGATGACAATGAAATCATGTTAGAGAATATCGAAGCGATGTTGCAGCAAACAGATATTCCAAAAGGAAATGTTTCAGAATTAAAAGAATCTAACGGCATTGGAGGATAATTTATGGGGAAAATTGACTACCGCGAAATTGAGGACCTTCAAGGCCAAGTCAGCTCCCATTATAATAGTATTTCCGAAGCTGCCGCAACGATAAGTTCGATTGATGCCAAGTTGGCAAAACTCCGTTCAGCAAAACAATCCGTTGGAAACATTCGAAGCGAAATCCATGAGATTAAGATTTCTGTGATGGTTCAAGATGACCAACCCCTATGGAATGGCCAGCAAAAGGAAAACTTTGGGCATCAATTGGAGGGGTTCAGGCAGGATTTTAGTGCTTGCCAACGAGAACTAGATGCGTTTCACGATGCGATTTGTGATGAGATTACACGTCTAGAAAATCAAAAATTAGAGCAACAGAGCTTCATTGGTTGGTGCCAAGCGCAAATTAACAATGTTGGGAATTTTATTGAAAAGTTATTAAATTAAGGGAGGAGAAATATGTACGAAACGATTCAATTATCAGAAGTTATTTTTGGAATGCATATTCTATCTCTTTCTAATTCAAAAAATAGCTTAGTGAGTGTAAATAAACCTAGTCTACAAAAAACATCCAATTCTGCAGTTCTGGATCTTTATCAGGAGCAATTTGAAGAATTATATCAATTAGTAGTGAACTATAATGCGCTGTTAGAAAAAGATATTGCTCAGTTTGCGGAAACAGGACAAGAGCTTAAACAGACAGACCAAGGACTAGGGCATGTTTTGTCGGGACTAACTCTGCTAGGAGGACGATAAATGAGTTATTACGTAAAATTTAACGACATTACCTCCATGCAGGGCCAAACGAATCAAACCATCCAACAATGGGGAGAGTCATTAAAAAATCTACAAAAGTCGATTGCCCTCCTCGCAAACCAGAGTGAGCTTCAAGGGAAAGCGATGACGAGTGCGAAGAGCTATATGACAGAAGTTCATGGAACATTCATACAGACGCTGACGCTGTTAATGAATGAGTATATCGCAAGTTTCTTACTATATAGAGATGGCTACTATCAAATTGATACGCATAACCATGCGGGATTGCCTGAAGATGTCTATAAGGGGCTATACTCTGACCTAGGAAAGTCTAAGCAACGATTCGAACAACAGTTGGAGCAGTTAACAACTGCCAAGCTCAGAGTCGCAGGGTTAGTGAATTACCAAGGAACTAGTCATACAAAGACGAAATTCACGTATGAGAAGCTGATGAAGGATATCAAGCATCTAGACGAATCCATTACGCAATATGAAGAGATGCATGCTCGCCAAGACTTGCAGGCGTTTAAGGAATTGCTAGATGCGACAAAGAGTTTATTGGCGGAGCATTCAAGTAGAGACCGCAGTTTGGGAAGTTATCAAGTAGGAGACTTTCGTCAGTTGCCGTCGATGAATCGATTCATGTTAGCTGCGCAAAAATCTGCGACCTTTTTGAACGATCATATGCCTCAGTTTCAAGCGGCGCTAGAGCGGGAAAAAGTGCGTGTATACGCAGAAGAACGAACCAAGCAAGGAGCTATGGAACTTGTTTTTGGCGTTTTAACCTTCGTTGTTGGTGGTAGTGCTCTATTCATGTCGGGTGGGACTATGTGGCCGATTGTAACCTTTGCTTTTAAGTCTGGAGCATTGGCTTTCTCCCTGTCTGGGGGTTCAAAGTCTATCGAAGCTGTACAGAATATTTATTATGGATTGTCTGGCGATGGAAAATCCGTTGCGGTAAATCCGATTCGAGACACAATGTTCATAGGGAAAGAAGAGTTATACCACAGTTTGGAGCAAATTTTTCGGTCTTACAACAGGGGTGTTCATACCAATTGCCAAGACAAAAAGTATTGTCCAAGGGTTATGGCAGTTTACATGGGGAACAATCGGAGGGTTAGCAACTGGTCAAGCAGCCTATCATGGAACAAAGCTTCTTGGTGGAAGCGAAGAAACCGCACAGTTGATGAACTTGTTAGGAAACTTTATTGGTGGATACTATGCTGCTAAAGCAGTTAAGAACTTTAGTTTGAACGGAAAGACTGTGCCAAAAGTTTCGGCAGAAAAGGTGCAAATTCAAGAACCTGAGTTGTTGAAGTCATCAATAAAAAATATGTCTGATGAGGTATATACAGAAATCAGAAAAATGAGTATTAAAAATCCTGAATCTGATACAATGACATTAGGGAAATATGAACCTACAATTAGACCAGATGGGAAATTGGATTGGGATACTCCTGGGCCGGGTTCATATATTAAGAAGGCGGATGGTTCATCCTATTTTGATGTTGGTGACTTGTGGAATAAAATAAAAAGAGAAGTATAATTTAAAATGATAAGCAAATGTTTGATGCGCTTAATAAACCAGCGTTAGACGACGCTGCAGCACAAGGCAAGACCATTCGTTTTTCTCATGATCCTACTTTGGATAAGTATAAAAATTCTGCACTACGGTGGAATGGGATTATTTACAAGAACAACATGGATATAAGGGATTAAAACCCAAAGGGGGTACTGGTATGGAATTAAATAATATGGATATTTTAACAGATGAATTTTTTTGATATAGTTAAAAGAGTATTTAAAGATAAGATTAATGATATAGTGTTTGATGACATAGTTGATGAACCCAATCGTCATACATTCAAACTTAAATTTCTCATCTATGACTTTGCAGGGGTAAGATTTATATACGAAAACGATTTATTTGAAATTCACCTACTTCTTAATCTTAACAAAGAAAAAGTGATTTCTAAGCCAAATAGCCATTACAGCGAAATAAGTGACTGGGACAGCTACCTAAAAAGAAATCATATTAGAAATCGAGTCTTATATCCCAGAGAAATTTTTTAAAAGCCAAGGGTTGGAGATAAAAGAGAAGGAGATCTTCATATGTTGAAAAAAAGTATGCAAGAACTAGCTATAGAAGTAAGCGAACGTATTCAAAGAGCGTTTAGAGATAGAGCTTCAGACATGATCATTTACGATGTGGTAGATGTGCCAAATCATCAAATGTTTAGTATTAAATTTAAAGCCTATGATTATTATGAAGCTCATTTTGGTTATGAATTAGGTTTTACAGATTTTTATATTGTGATTAGTAAAGGAATTGGAATCTCACTTCCCAAAGAAAAATATTTTTGAAGATATAACAGATTGGGACAGCTACTTAAAAAGAGATCATGGCAGAGATTGAACTGCGTATCCCTGATGAGTATTTGAAAACAAAGGGATGGCTGTAGAGGTTAAAATACAATATTGATGATACCACTGGGGTACCAGTGGTATTTTTGTGTATTAACTTTGAATAAATACGGAATTTATTTTTGTGAATATGGTATGATAAGGTTGTTAATGAATTCGTTTTTAAAACTAATAAAAAAAGGATAGAAGAGACAAGATGATGAAAGTTAGGAAAAATATTATTTGCGGGTTTAATCGCAAGTTTCATTATGTTTTTGTTATTGAAATACAATCCAAGAAATAATCGTGCATACTTAGAAAACAGAATTGGAACGGAAGTTAGTCGTGTTTATCCAACTCAGAATTTGGAGAATCTATTTGAACAGTTTCCGAATGGCTTTATTGTGTATCAAGTGCGCCAAGTGAATGAAAATAATGTCAAAATTAAATTAACGGGGACTGAAAAAGGGCCCTGATTAAAGGAGAATTGATAGAAACAGAGAGGGAATCTGAGAGAATACTAAGGTTATTTCCGTTGAATACTACAATGGGAAATATACTTATTCAGATGAAAAAACGGCTAATGAACTTTGGCCACAACAATCCTTCTTATTCCAGAAAATCACGTTAAATAAAGATTTCTTGTCAACATTGAAACTGAAAGACAAATACTATAGTTCGATGAATGGTTCTTTTGAGTTAAAGTATGATGTCAATTTACCAGAAATCAACGAGTATTTATCATTTCCAGCATCAAAAACCATTGAATTATCTTTCGGAGGTAGTAACTCTAATAGAAATTATTACTACTCTGTTGTGGTAGAGGATAAAGATGGCTATTACTTCAGAGAAACGGTTTACGAATAGAAAGGAGTGGTATAGTGGCTGTTAATAATGACAATATAAAGATTTTCAGTGAAAAAAATTGGTTACTTTTATGCAAGAGGTCCAATGACATTGTATATATGAATACATTGGATAATCAGTATTACAGTATAAAAAGAAACTAAAAAAACAAAAAAAGATATATCTTCACTAGTGTATTCGTTTTCTATAAGTACAGGAATGATTTTCAAATATTTATTACCCTTTTTGACTGGGACGTATCTATTAATTTTTAGATTTATTTCTTTATTTCTGATTTTGCTTTTGGTAGTGATTTTAACAAAGATTCAATTGAAAAAAAGCAGAACAATGGGCTGTAGGTAATCCTATAACTTTATCTTCGGAGGAGGAAAAAGGAAATTATAGCAGAAGCAAAACAAACTTATAAGACGAATATTACTTTTTCCAATACTAGTAATAGCATTTATAATATTTGCAATACTATTTATTTTAACTTTCCATATTTTTGATAATTATTATGACAGTTGCTTTTAGCATATTATATTGCTATATTAGTACCAGGGTTAAAGTTTTTTTCTAGAAAAAAATTTTTATCTAAGAAGAATTAAATTATTATTAATAGTGTAGTAATAAACGGAAGGAATTTTTGATGATGAATGATATTTTTGCCAATTGGAAGTGGTTCAGGTTCAGAGGAACTTGCTAAGTTACTAGGAGAGGAAATGAGTAGCGTAATCTACACAGACAAAAAGGAGTCATGGATGAAGAAAGTACTAAAATTGATTGCTATATTATTAGGAATAGGAATCATCGCTGGATGTATGAATACACCAGCGAAAGGATGATGCCGCTGGGTTACCAGTGGCATTTTTTGTGTATTAATTTTGAATAAATACGTAATAAGTTTTTGTGAATATGGTATGATAAAAGTGCAGAAGAAGTTAAATCTTATAACGAAAAAGGTAGGGATGGGGAAATGAAGAAGAAACTAGCAATCATAGGAACCGTTACGTTGTTGGGTGTAGGAGCTGTTGCGCTGAGTAATCAAGAGTGGCGTGCGAATACAATCTTTGCGACCGCAAAAGATAAGCAATTAGCATGGTTGAAAGAGCATGAGGAAGAGATTGTAAAGTGGATGCACTCAGCCTATCCCAAAGTGGAATCTGTACAATTTGATTGGAGTACGTTAAGAGTAGGACCCGTGAGTAATGGAGTAGCTAATGTGGAATATAATCTATCGGTAACGGGAACCTTTAATAATAATCCAGATACTGTCATTCATATTGATTTTGGATTATCTAAATCTGATAGTATACCAAATATGTCTGGAATTAGAATGAACCAACCTCCACGAATAAGTAGGGGAAAAGTATTGGAAATCTATGAGTAATGTGAATAATTTTTATGCTTTGTAGCAAACAGTAGTTATGAGAAGACTGTTAATGAATAGTTTTATAACCAGCACAAGGATAGAAGAGGCGGGAAGAATGAAAAAAGTATTAGTGTTAGTTACTTTATTATTAGGAATAGGAATCATCGCAGGCTGTAAGAACACACCATCGAAAGATCGAATGAACGAGGAACTAAAGAAACCAGAAGTGGTTGAGGTTATTGAACAGGCACTTAAAAATTTAGACAAAAATGCACTAACAGAAGATGGCATTATAAAATCTTATGAGATTGACTATAATAAAACCTATTATAATCCAATGGGTGGAATAGAATTTTACATGATTATTAACGGAGATAATAAGTTAGTTATCAACCCTACTTTGACGAGATTTAATGAGAAATATAGACTAGGTGCTGGAGTTCTCTCAGAAGCATTATCAGAACTGCTAAAAAAAGAAAAGTAGTTTAAAGGATTTGATTTTATAAGTAGACAAAAGGAGTCAGGGATGAAGAAAGTACTAAAATTGATTGCTATATTATTCGGGATAGGAATCATCACGGATGTACGAACACACCTTCTAAAGAGAAGATGAACGAAGAGTTACAGAAACCGGAAGTTGTAGCGGTTATTGAAAAGAATCTGAAGAACCTGGATAATAACGCATTTACGGAAAATGGAAAAATTAAATCTTATGAAATTGATTATAATCAAACTTACTATAATCCAATGGGTGGAATAGGATTTTATATAATTATTAACGGAGATGATGAATTGTCTATCAAAACTACTCTAATGAACTCTAATGATAAATATAGATTAGCGACGGTCGCTCTTTTCAAGAGATTTATCTAAGCTGATAAGAACAGAGAATTAATTCAAAAGTTAGGATTTTATAAGCAGATAAAAAGGAGTCATGGGATGAAGAAAGTACTAAAGTTGGTTGCTATATTATTCGGGATAGGAATCATCGCAGGATGTATGAATAAACCATCAAAACAACGAATGAATGAGGAGTTAAAGAAACCAGAAGTTGTGAAGTTAATTGAAGATAACCTTAAGGGATATGATAGGACGCGTTTACAGAAAAAGGGATTATAAAGACTTATGAGATTGATTATAACGAAACTAATTATAATCCGATGGGCGGAATTAATTTCACAATTTACATCAATGGTGATAGAAACTTAAATATACAAGATACATTAAATAAATATAGTAGTGGATATAGTCTAGGAGCGAAGGTACTATCTCCAGAATTGAGCCATCTTCTCAGAAAGAAGTAATTAATGTATACAGGAGAAAAAGGTATGGAGAAAATCGATGATTGATATTGAGAACATGAAATATATAGTTGAACAAGAAATAAAAACGTCATTTTGAGAGCTTACATTATGTTTTATTTGACGAAACTAAACGTCTTCCCTGGGCATTTCACTTATTCTATAGAGATGGTAAATTTATGATTAATGGTCGAGATGATAGATCATATGTTATTGGGAATACGATAGAGTTTACTAGTTTTGAAGATGCAAAAATAGCTTTTTTGGGGAAAAATTAGAACATTTTGTAAAAATCTAATCAATTCAGAGTAAAGATAGGAAAAACCCCGGATTATTCCTCCCTTTATGGGATGAGAAAGAGGAGAAAAATGATAAAAAGAGCATACGATATATTCAAATATCAAAATAATAGCATTAGCTTAACTATAAGTTTTTTTGGATCCCTATTATCAAACTTTAGGCGAGTTTTTTTATCGTTGAGGTTCATAATTTTTACCCCCATATTTATAAAGAATTAGAGGCGGTTGTTACTGGTCAAAAAGAATCATCTGGTTTTGGCGGTAATATGCTGAATATTGATATAGGCAAGGAAGAAACAGAAGTATACTATCAAATGGATGATGAAAGTCTTGGTGAACCCTGTTTTTATTTCAACTGCTGAACTGTATAAACTAGTTATTGAGTGGAAAGAAATGGAAGATAGAATGTACAGAGGGGGAAAAATATTTTTCCTCTTACCCTAGAGGATTGAAGATGAAAAACAGATTGATGTATTTAGACTCTAAGAAAAAGATTATTTCATCTTTTTCCTAGCAGTAAATAGAAAGATATAGGACGTAACAAATGTTAAAAAGACAATATGGAATATTTAAATATCCTAACGGTGATATTAGATTATCAATAAAATTTTTTTGGATGAAAAGTATCAAACTTTAGGCGAATTTTTATCACTGAGGTTCATAATTTTTTTATCTGCATGTTCGAGAAGCTTTGGAGAGTGTAATTACTGTGAAGATGAAAGAGTATGCTTTTTGATGGTAATATGTTGGGAATCGAAATTGGAAAAGAAATAACAGAAGTTTACTTCCAATTCGAGGAAGAAATATTAGGTGATCCATGCTTTTATTCCTACAAATGAGCTTTTATAAATTGGTTTTTAGAGTGGAAAGAAATGGAAGATAGAATGCACAGAGGGAAGATATTTTTTCCGCTGATGATAGAGGATTGAAGATGAATAAGTAGAAAAAAATTATATTCGAGAGGTAGAAATGAAAAATTACAGGAACAAGATCAACAATTACTTTTGATTTAGAGAATGGTTTCTCTTAAAAGCACAAGGAGAATTGCTGACCAATAAGAAATTTGTTGTTTATAAAGATAGTATGACACAATGGGAGCCCCTCATGAGAATCTTCCGATAACTCAAAGAGAAATAGAAAATATTATTAATACAGCTAAAAAAATGGAGAGCAATCAAACGATTCAATTAGACTTTGTATAATTATGTTGACGAGGGTATAGGTACAGAATACTCCTCTCCATTATGGGAGAAAATCGATGATTGATATTGAGAACATGAAATATATAGTTGAACAAGAAATTAAAAAACGTCATTTCGAGAGCTTACAGTATGTTTTGTTCGATGAAAGGAAAAGACTTCCATGGGCGTTTCACTTATTCTATAGAGATGGAAAGTTTATGATTAACAGTCGAGATGACAGATCATATGTAATTGGGAATACGGTTGAATTTAACAGTTTTGAGGAAGCCAAGGCGGACTTTATAAACACGTTAGAAAAATATGTTGAAGTGAATATACAAGGCAAAGAGTTAGGATTTACGCCAGATTATCCTTCACCGCTTTGGGATGAGGATGCAAAATGATGCAGCCGGGAGGACGTTATGGGATGAAAAAGTTATTAGCTATTATTGCAGTAATCGCGGGAGTATTTTTGCTAGTTACTTGCGCAAAACCTTCAATCACAAAGGAGCAGCAAGACAATGTAGCGATTCGAATTTATAGAAACTACGATGTACAGAGTGTTGAATTTTTGAGTTTTACAAAGAATGAGAGCACAGGTAGTTATAGTTTTGAAATAAAGATTAATAAGAATATAGTAACATTGTTTCTAATAGAAAATTTAGACTTTCTCGATAAGAGTGAGGGTGAACTAGTGTTAGGACCTATTCAAAGGTTCGATCCGTTAAAAAGAACAGAATATATTACTGGGAATGTAGATAAATCTAATATTGATATTAAGTATCTAGGTGAAAAATGATGGATAGAATTCAAAGGGTTAAAACGATTGTTAGAGAATGGCTGCTCGAGCATAGCGATGTTCTAGTTGCGCAAGGTGTTCAAACGGAAATGGTCGCGGATAATGAAGATTATTTAAGAATCATATTGGAAACAACGGATAGAATGGGAGAAATCGTCGTGGAGGATGCAGGTTTTGCTCCGTACAGATTCTTTAAAATTGAAGTTGCTCAAATCGTTGATGAGCGGGCTGAAACCGTAATGGCATGGTATGACAAGGATGCTACAGGCGATGATGAGTATCGGGAAGCCTTGAAAAACGGCGTTGATACATTGATACATATAGGAGAATAGAGGGAAAAAAGGATGAAGAAGAAACTAGCAATCATAGGGACAGTGGCGTTGTTAGGTGTAGGAGCCGTTGCGCTGAGTAATCAAGAGTGGCGCGCGAATACAATCTTTGCGACGGCAAGAGATAAGCAATTAGCCTGGTTGAAAGAGCATGAAAAAAACAAATCGTTGCATGGGTGCATTCAGAGTATCCGAAAATCGAAACAGTCCAGTTTGATTGGAATACACTAGAAGTAGTCCCTGTAAGCAATGGAGTGTCAATATCCTACTATAATTTGTCTATAAGAGGAAAGTTTAATAATATTCCTGAAACAAGAATAACGGTTGATTTTCGCTTAAAGGAAGGAAATGATATACCAGATATGAAACATATATTGACCAACAACAAACCAGGGATTCTTAAAAACGGGACGTTATATAACTACGAGTGAGTATACGACTCTCGGATTTCAAAAGAGGAGATTAAGTATGGGACGTACGACATTAAAATGGGAAGATGTAATCCAGTTCGAGGAAGTCGAAGGATACGGAAAAGAAGTCTGGAAGCATGACAACCAGTATTATATCGTCAATATTGAGGGCGGTATAATGGAGGACCGAGTAGTTTATGAATTATCGGACGAGTTATTTGCCTTATTAGAGAGTGGAGAGAGAAGCCTACGAGAAGTGTCTTGGAAGGTCCAGAATGATTGTTGGCCACCGACGGAAGAAGAAAAATTAATCAGTCAAAGAAATTTTATAAGGAAATATCCCACATCTTTGATAGATTTCCCAGAAAATAGAGAGCTGTTTTCTCAAGAAGAACTTGAAGAATTGATTCCGATTGCGGAGAAGATTCGGATTGAATCGAAAGGCAGACTGCCGTGGAATTATGTATCTCCACTAGAAAAAGGAGAATAGTTCAAGGTGAAGCAATTTTATCTTCAATAAAATAAGAATCAATTAAATAGACTACACCAAAACTCGAGCCGGCAGAATCGCTGTTGGCTTGAGTTTTTTTTATTAAAAAAATTTTTTTTGAGCTTCCTTGTTGACATTTGTAAATTACGGTTGTAAACTAACAATGTAAATGACAGATGTAAACGAAAGTGGTGAAAGTGATGAGTAAACAAAAAGAGTACATTATCGAAGGAATGAGTTGTGCTTCATGTGCGATGACGGTAGAGAACGCCGTTAGCAAAATGCCAGGCGTTGATAAAGCCAGCGTCAACTTGGCAACCGAGATCATGACAGTTGAAGCAAACGATAGCGTTACCCCTGAAGATATCGCCAAAGTGGTCGATGGTGTGGGATACGGCGCTCGTCCTCGTGGTAAATCAGTAGAAGAAGAACTCGAAGAAAAGAACGAAAAGAAAGAAGCGCACTTAAGAGAAATGAAGCGAAATCTAACCATTTCAGCGATTTTCGCCGTGCCACTTTCTTTATCGCAATGGCCGATATGATTGGAATTCAATGCCGGCGTTTCTAAGCCCAATGCAAAGCCCCGTGAGCTACGCGTTGATTCAATTGGCACTCGTTCTCCCAATTCTCTGGCTGGGACGTCATTTCTTCGTGGATGGATTTAAAGCCTTATCTAAAGGTCATCCAAACATGGACAGCCTAGTTGCCCTTGGAACAAGCGCTGCGTTCCTTTATAGCCTTTACGGAACGTATCATGTATTAGAAGGCCACGCGCATTTTGCGATGAACCTTTACTACGAATCAGCCGGCGTTATTTTAACCTTAATCACACTTGGAAAATACTTCGAAGCCGTGTCAAAAGGGAAAACATCCATGGCAATTCAAACGCTCGTAGGCCTTGCTCCTAAAATGGCGATGGTTTTACGCGACGGACAAGAAGTAGAAATTCCTGTAGAAGAAGTGCAAGTGGGCGACCTCATTCGTGTCAAACCGGGTGAAAAAGTTCCAGTCGATGGCGTCGTGACAGAAGGAAACTCAACTGTTGACGAATCTATGTTGACAGGGGAAAGTATTCCAGTATCGAAAGCAGTTGGCGATGAAGTGATTGGGGCAAGTTTAAATAAAACAGGCTCCTTCATTCTAAAAGCAACAAAAATCGGGAAAGACACAGCTCTTTCTCAAATCATTCAGTTAGTCGAACAAGCACAAGGATCAAAAGCGCCGATCGCAAAACTCGCCGACAAGGTTTCAGGAGTATTCGTTCCAATCGTAATTGGATTGGCTCTTGTTTCTGGACTTGCTTGGTATTTCCTCGGACAAGAATCATGGGTATTTGCCCTCACGATTACCATCTCAGTCCTCGTTATCGCCTGCCCATGTGCGTTAGGACTTGCGACACCTACCGCTATTATGGTTGGGACTGGTAAAGGGGCCGAAAACGGAATCCTTCTTAAGAGTGGGGAAGCGTTGGAAGAAGCTAACCACGTGAATATGGTTGTTTTCGATAAAACAGGAACTATCACAAATGGGACTCCTGTTGTCACAGATGTGGTTACTGCCGATTCTACCGATGCAGATGCCCTCGTTCGCCTAGCAGCGAGCCTTGAAGTAGCGTCAGAACACCCTCTTGGTGAAGCGATTGTTGCCAAAGCCAAAGAACAAGGGGCGACATTTGATGAAGTGACGAACTTCGAAGCCATTCCTGGTTTCGGGATTAAAGGCCACGTTGGTGAAACGCTCGTCTTCCTTGGGAATGAAAAATGGATGCGTGAAAATGGTCTTGTGGATGAGGCGATGAACGACAAAGCCAACCATTTTGCCGAACAAGGAAAAACACCGCTCTATATCGGATATAACGATGCCGTACAAGGCTTGATTGTTGTAGCGGATACCGTCAAAGAAAGCAGCGCGCGTGCCATCCAAACCCTACATGAAATGGGCATTCAAGTCGCTATGATGACAGGGGACCACGAACGTACTGCACAAGCAATTGCCGCTGAAGTGGGGATTGATCGCGTATTTAGTGAAGTTTTACCGCAAGATAAGGCGAATTATGTCTCAAAATTGCAAGAAGAAGGCTATATTGTGGCGATGGTGGGAGATGGTATCAATGATGCCCCAGCTCTTGCACAAGCACAAGTCGGTATCGCAATCGGTACCGGAACAGACGTAGCCATCGAATCTGCAGACGCCGTCTTAATGAAGAGCGACTTGATGGATGTACCAGCGATGTTAAAACTCAGCCGTGCAACCATCCGTAATATTAAAGAAAATCTATTTTTGGGCATTTGCCTACAACGTTATCGGAATTCCATTTGCGATGGGAGTTCTTCACCTCTTTGGCGGACCACTCCTCAACCCAATGATTGCCGGAGCCGCAATGAGCTTCAGTTCCGTATCCGTTGTCCTCAACGCCCTTAGATTAAAACGCTGGAAAGCATAACGATAAAGGAGAGATTTATGATGAAAAAAGAATACAATTTAGAAGGAATCAAATGCGCAGGATGCGCCAACACAGTGAAAGAACGTTTCTCAAGCGTCCCAGGCGTGACAAACGTTGAAGTCAGCTTAGAAAACAAAGTAGCTACAGTCGAAGGAGACGCAAGCGTCGACGCATTACAAGCATCCCTCGAAGGCACAAAATACAGCATCAAAAAATAATCAAACCTCAAAAAGGCCGAGCGATCTTCGCTCGGCCTTTTTGTTGTCCTCTCTCACCCTTCCTCTGCAATCCATGGTTAGAAGAAGTAAAAAAGAAGAGCGTTGCGAACAACACCTAGTGTGGTTTCGAGGAACCTTGCGGATTCTATAGTAATAGTGATGGGAAGTGCATAAATGCGAGGGAGAAAGACAGAAATGGCCAAAATAGAAGAAACTATTTTGGCCATTTCGTTTTCTTTCCCCCACAAAGTTGAATAGGGACGAGCGAGTTACATGTAACGAAGCTCGTTCCATTCAACCACTGTGCAAAGGGGACGTAGGAATAAAATTCCGTACGTCCCCTTTGAGGCTTTAAAGGCGAGAGACCTTAGGCTCGAGCCGGTGCCTCATCACTATTACTATGAAGATATCCGCAAGGATTTAAAGAAACCACAGCGGACATCAGGTGTTTAAAAGAGCAACGCTCTTTAACTTATTTATTTAATTTATTTTACTTCTGCACGATCTAACCATGGAGTTGCAGTTTCATCTAAAACAACGTTAAGGTCCTCAATGTTCTTACGTCCTTGATTTGCCAACCACGCACGACCAGCTTCTTCCCCTTCAGTCGCAAACACAGCTACTGAATCTTTCCATGTTGCACGACCACATAACACACCATTGAAAGTAGAGCCAGCTTCTTTCGCAAAGCGTAGAGTTTCTTGGAATAATTCAGCAGAAACACCAGCACTTAAGAAGATGAATGGTAAGTGAGTAATTTCAGATTGTTCTTTGAATAAACGTAATGCTTCTTCGCGAGTGTAAACAGGTTCAACGCCTTCTTTAGTGAAGCCTTCTACGAAGTTCATGTTTACTGGAACTTCCACTTTTAATACGTCAACGTTGTAACGTGGGTCAGAGAAGACTTTCATTGCGTCGTTTACTTTATGAGGTTTTACTTTAGCGTAAGCAGCTGATTTCACATCGTCGTCACTTGCTTCGTAAGAAACGATTTCTAAGAAGAATGGAATATCTTCTGCTACACATTCGCTACCAACACGTTCTACCCATGCATGTTTGATGTCGTTGATGGCTGGATCTTCGTCAATATCATAGTATAAAAGAACTTTTACAGCGTCAGCGCCCTAATTCTTTAATACGTTTTGCAGACCAGATTGGAAGTAAGTCTGGTAAGCGGCCGATTTCAGTTGCGTCGTAACCAGTTTTTTCGTAAGAGATTAAAAGTCCGCAGTCTTCGTGGCGTAATTTTGCAGCTGGAAGACCATATTCTGGGTCTAAAAGAATTGAAGAAGAGTATTTTGTTAATTCTTCAGAAATTAATTCTTTGAAGCGGATGATGCCTTCGTCCCCTTTAACGTTTGGGTTGCCTGCAGCAATCATTTTTTTCAATGAACCACGTTGGTCAATGGCTAAAAGCACCGATGACATGGTTTTTGTTTGAAAGTTTTACTAAGTGATCATATTTTTCCTTTTTGTTAATACTAATTTTTGACATAATAACACTCCTTAAGTTGTTTTTATTTTATTAAGCTTCGAAATAAGGCTTACCGTCTAAGTAAGTCGCTTTGAGTTGTAACTCATCGTCTAATACGATGAAGTCCGCTGCGTACCCTGAGTCGATGCGTCCGCAAACGTCGTCGATACCGACTGATTTTGCAGGAACAAGGCTAGCCATTGTAATTGCTTCATGTGGAGTCGCAATGCCCCATTTCACAACGTTTTGAACCCCTTGGATGAGTTCTAAGATACTTCCAGCAAGGCTACCGCCGTCTTTCAAACGAGCCGTACCGTCTTTTACGATAACGGGGAATTCTCCAAGCATCGATTCGCATTCGCCCATACCGCCCGCACGCATGCAGTCTGTAATAAGGGCTACATGGTCGTGACCGCAACATTTCATCACGATACTTGCGCTCACTGGGTTAACGTGGTGACCGTCACAGATGAGTTCGTCGAATACGTTTGGCAATGTGAGTGCCGCACCGACAACACCTGGTTCGCGGTGGTGTAAGCCGCGCATTCCGTTGTATGTGTGAACGAAGATATTCGCACCGGCTTCAACGGCGTTTTTACAATCTTCGTAAGTGCCATCTGTATGCGCAAGAGCGACATAGATGTCTTTTGTTTTCGCGTGTTTGATGAAATCAACGGCACCTTTACGTTCAGGCGCAATCGCGATTTTCTTCACCCAACCGCCAGCGCGTTCTTGCCATTCATCCAAGATTTCAGATTTAGGGTCGCCCATGTATTTAGGGTTTTGCGCACCTTTGTATTTTTCACAGAAGAATGGACCTTCTAGGAAAATCCCTCTGATTTTAGCGCCGCCAAGTGTTGTGGCGTTATCGCCAATTGTTTGGCAGACATCCGCTAATAATTCGCGAGATGCGGTTAAGGTTGTTGGTAAGTATGAAGTAACCCCGCATGAAGGAAGTCCTTCTGAAATGGTACGAAGTGCTTCTACGTCGTTATCCATCACGTCAGCGCCTTTGAATCCGTGGATATGTGTGTCCACAAGACCTGGGGCAATTTGATAGTTGCCGTAGTCGATAATTGTAGCGCCGCTTTCTGGTTTTTCTGTTTGAAAGGCTCCGAAAGTTCCATTATCTAAAATCGGTAAGTACCCTGGACCTTTCACTTCGTCTTCAAAATAAAATGCTTTGGCATAAATATAAGTTGTCATAGGATCATCTCTTTTCAAATAAGTTATTTATGCTTCTAATGGGTGAATCGTTACTCCTTTAACGACACGGTTCACAGTGCCTGTTGGTGAAGGAGTGTCTGGTTTGTTTCCAACTTTGATAGAAGAAAGTAGAGAAACAGTTTGTCCAAATACTGCATATGGAAGTGCAAGGTAAGCATCCGGAACGAAACGATATTCTTTATCGAAGTTGAATGATAGACCTTCAAAGTCACTTTCTGCGTCCACTCCAACCGCAAGAACAAGGCGTGCGATTTGGTCGCCGTGTAATTCGTTTAAGATGTCGATGTCGTATTGACGAGTATAGTCGTCGTTCGATACGAATACGAAGGCTAGAGAAGAGCCGTTTACAAATGATTTAGGACCGTGACGGAATCCCATTGAAGAATCGAAGGCTGTTGCAATTTGTCCAGCAGTCAATTCAAGAATCTTCAATTGAACTTCGCGAGCAAGGCCGCTGAGAGAACCAGAACCTAAGTAAATCACACGGTTGTAGTCTAAGTTCACGTAATGTTGAATCACGTCTTCACGTTCTAGAACGCTTGTACCCATTTGACGGATGGCTTTCACGAAACCTTCTTTTTCTTCAAGTGAGTGTGCTTCGTCGAAAACAAGAAGGGCTGTAAGAGTCATACATGTGAAGCTTCCTGTCATCGCAAAACCAGCGTCGTTAGAGCGGTCTGGCATCATTAAGAGTAAGTTGTTTGTGTCGTCTTTAGCAGCAACGGCTAATTTTCCTTCTGGCGCACAAGTAATCGTGATTTGATAGAAGTCGCGCACGATTTGTTGGCCAAGTTGCACGCTGGCAAGACTTTCTGGTGAGTTACCGCTACGTGCAAATGAAACAAGCACTGTAGGAATTTCTGCTTTGAAGTAGTCATGTGGATTACTTACAAGGTTTGTTGTTCCGACTGATTGGAAATCAAAACGATCTTCATTTCCTGTACGTTTTAAGTAAGGAAGAATCGTATCTCCCACATATTGTGATGTACCCGCACCTGCGAAAATCACGCGAAGGCGAACTTCAGGTAAGTTGTTTAAGAAAGCAGTAATGCGTTCTAAGTTTAGTTTGTAGTAATCAAAAGCTTCTTTCCACAATTCTGGTTGTTGGCGAATTTCGCGCGTTGTAATCTCTGCAGATAAAGCTTCTAATTGACTGGTTGAAAATTGAAACATAATACCCTCCAAATATTTTTTTAGTTGTTTGTGCGATAGTGTCTTACTTTGTAGAAGAATTGGTCGCTTCTGGCAACACTGATCGTATATTCGATGATGCGATTTTCATGATTTAATGTGGTTCGCATAAACCGTAAACAAGCGCTGTGCGGATCCACATCCAAGACTTCCGCTTCTTCCGGCGTGAGAATGCTCGCTGAGAATTCTTCGTCGGCGTAGTGGATTTGCTGATTAAAATCATTCGCAAACACTTCATATAAAGATTGGCCTTCTAACTGGGTCTTCGTTAAGGTTTTGAAGACGTCGTATGGTAAGAAAGTTGTTTCTTTCATGAGTGGAATGCCATCTGCATACCGAATGCGTTTCAGACGAAAGAGCTTGTCACCAGCTTCGATTCCAACGAGTGGAGCGATAAATTCATCGGCTTCGTAACAATCCAGCGAAGTAATTTCGTGGAAGGGACTTTGCCGAGTTCCTTCATCTGTTCCGTGAAACTGTAGCCTTCCAGCAAGTTTTGGCGTTCTTTCCATTGCGTTGAAATGAACGTGCCTTTTCCATGACGCTTATAAATATATCCAAGCGTCTCCAATTCCTTCAACGCTGTTCGAACGGTGGTGCGACTGACATTATAGACTTTTGTAATTTCGCGCTCCGAAAGCATTTTTTCGTGTGCTTTTCCCTTGGTCTTAATGAAGTCGATCAACGCTAAACTCAGTGTTGAGTAGAGTGGAGAAGGTTTGGCTACCATATCGGTTCCTCCTTTCGTAAAAAACTCTTCTACAACTGGTTACTACCAGTTAATACCATTGTAAGTTTTTTTAACACTTTCGTCAATAGCGTTTTCATAAAAAGAGAGACTTTCAACCGATATTTCGGGGAATTCACTGACCAGTGAATTTCTGGAAATGAAAAAGCGGAGAAAAATCATCGTTGAAAGCAGGTATACAATCAAAAATTATTTACATTAAAGGCGTATACTGATACGATAGTAAAGCAAAGAAAGGAGTGCCGACATGGAAGGAAATAAAGTACAAAATTATAAGAGTTGTTTTGATATTATTGGCCCGATTATGGTAGGTCCTTCTTCTTCACATACTGCTGGAGCGATTGCGATTGGTGCTCTTGCGAGACAGTTGTTCGGTGGAACGCCAAAGAGCGTGAGATGCGACTATTATGAGTCATTTGCCGAAACGCATAAGGGACATGGGACAGATTTTGCGATTATTAGCGGAATCTTAGGCTTTGCGACAGACGATGAGCGCGTGCCACGTGCCGTTGAGATTGCCAAGTCCGAAGGAATGCATATTGAATTTGTCGAACGAAAAGAACCAAGCCCTGTGAATCACGCCAATACCGCGGATTTAATCTTGAGCGATGAGAAGCGTACGATTCGCCTCATCGGGACCTCTGTTGGTGGCGGAGCGGTGGAAGTGAAGGTCATCGAAGTCGATGGCTTTAAGATGGAGCTTACAGGTCCTCTTCCAATCTTGCTTGAAGTGGTTCCTCTTGGGAAAATGCCTGTTCTCTACAATTTACTACATGAGCATGGCGTGACCATTTCAAAACAGCGAGTGGAAATGACAGAAGATAGCCAAATGATGGGATATGAGCTTGTTGATTTATTATCCCCAGAATTAAAAGAACAAATACAAACATTAAGAAAAACGCATGACATCTATATGTTTGCGTGATGATGAGGAAGGAAGTTTGCAATGTTTTCGACCATTAAAGAATTGGTAGCATTAGCAACAGAACAAAAGAAGCCCATTTCAGAAATCATGATTGAACAGGAAATGGAAATGACCCAGCAAAGTCGTGAGTACATCTGGGAGAAAATGGAAAAAAACTTACAAACGATGAAGAACGCCGTTGAACGAAGCGTGGAAGGAGAGGGAGTGTTCTCTCCAACAGGCTTAACGGGTGGCGACGCGTTGAAGATGAAGAAGTATCGTGAACGTGGAAAAACATTGTCGGGCGATAGTGTTCTAGCGGGGGTACAATACGCGCTTGGAACAAACGAAGTGAATGCTGCGATGGGGCTTGTGTGTGCAACGCCGACAGCTGGAGCGAGTGGAACCTTACCGGGTGTTGTGTTCTCGATTGCCGATACGATGAACTTGAACCATGAACAACAAGTACGTTTCCTCTTCACTTCGGCAGCCTTCGGGATGGTCGTAGCCAATAACGCGATGATTGCCGGAGCGACAGGTGGATGCCAAGCCGAAGTCGGAAGTGCCAGTGCGATGGCCGCAGCCGCAGCCGTTGAAGCAGCAGGTGGAACGCCACAAGAGAGTTCAGAAGCCTTTGCGACAGCGCTTGGGAATTTATTAGGACTTGTTTGTGACCCTGTAGCCGGTCTTGTAGAAGTGCCTTGTGTGAAACGAAATGCGATTGGTGCAGGGAATGCCTTGATTGCCGCAGATATGGCGCTTGCGGGAATTACAAATGTGATTCCAGCCGATGAAACCATCGATGCGATGCGCAGTATCGGGCTAAGAATGCCGCGAGAACTCCGTGAAACGGGACTCGGTGGAACGGCAGGCACAAGAACAGGGATTGCGATTAAGATGCGCATTTCGGGGAAGATGTTTCGTTGAACTCGGAACAAGAGTAGGAGGAATACACATGGCAAAAGAAATTGCAACATTTGCAGGAGGCTGTTTCTGGTGCATGGTGAAGCCATTTGATAGCCAACCAGGAATCGAGTCTGTGATCTCAGGATACACAGGCGGCCACAAAGAAAATCCGACATACAAGGAAGTATGTAGCGGAACAACAGGACATACAGAGGCCGTGCAAATCACGTTCGACCCAGAAGTATTCCCTTATGAAAAACTCGTAGAAGTCTACTGGCAACAAACGGACCCAACGGATGCAATGGGACAATTCGTGGACCGTGGAGATTCATACCGACCAGTCATCTTCTATCATTCAGAAGAGCAAAGAAAGATTGCGGAAGCTTCCAAAGCAGCCTTGCAAGCCAGCGGACGATTCAAAAAAAGATATCGTGACAAAGATTGAGCCTGCAAGTACGTTCTATCCTGCTGAAGAATATCACCAAGATTTCTACAAGAAGGATCCAGAACATTATAAACGTTACCGCGGACTTTCAGGTCGCGACACTTTTATCGACAGTATTTGGAAATAAGAACAAGAGCTAAAATTATCATATATGATAATTTTTAGCTCTTTATTTGATTCACTATCGGATGTTAATCGCCCTTTTTATCAAGCGGAACAGCCTATTGCAATAGGAAACGAAAAAGTTTACAGAAAGAAAAACACGCAATTACCATATATGGTAATTGCGTGTTTTCTAGGAGTTTTTAAAATAAAAAACGATATAGCATATAAGCTATATCGTATAAAGTTACAAAGCAAAAAAGACCATATATGGTCTTTTTCGCCTTCCAAATGTTAGATGTTCGCTAAGTAAGTTGTTAAACGAGCGACAACTTCTTTTAAGTTTTCCATTGAAGCAGCGTAACTGAAACGAACATAGCTTTCGCCACCAGGTCCGAAAGATACCCCTGGAATCAGCGCTACTTTTGCTTTTGGAGCAAGGTCACGAACGAAAGCCCATGAGTCAGTACCGCATTTTGCAGGAATTTTAGCGAATAAGTAGAACGCCCCGTCAGGACTTGCCACTTCGAAGCCAAGTTTTTTCAACTCAGCAGCAAGGTAGTCACGACGTTCGCTATATTCAACCATCATTTTCGCGCAGTCATCTTGGCCGTGTAACATCGCCGCAAGCGCTCCGTATTGCGCAAAGCTTGTTGGAGCTGTCACCATGTATTGGTGTGTTTTTACTACTTCGTTCATGAAGTGTGTTGGTCCTAAGATGAATCCGATACGCCATCCTGTCATCGCGTGTGATTTTGATAAACCAGTGATGACAATCGTTTGGTCCGGTAAAATATTCGCAAGAGAGTAGTGAGTCTTGTCGTAAGTTAATTCTGCGTAGACTTCATCGCAAAGTGCCCATAGTTTGTATTCTTTGATTACTTCGGCTAAGTCTTCTAATTGTTCTTTAGAGTAAGTTACGCCAGTTGGGTTACTTGGGTATACAAGAACAACCGCTTTGAAGTTTTTATCTGGGTTTGCTTCGATGGTTTCGCGTAATTTGTCCGCTGTTAAAACGAAGCCGTCGTTACTTGTGTCCACCGTAATGAAGTTTCCTTGGTTCACCAATGTGATTGGCAAGTATAGCGGAAAGACTGGTGTTGGGACGATGACTGTGTCGCCAGGGTTTAAGATGGCTTGTAAGCTAGCGTTAATTCCTTCCGTTGCCCCGATTGTTGTGATCACTTGGTCAGCTGTGTAATTGAAATTAAATTTCTTGTTGTAATACTCAGCCGCAGCTTGTCTCAGTTCAGGAATCCCTGAGTTTGGTGTGTAATGTGAGTGATTGTCTTTAATCGCTTGGATAGCCGCTTCTTTAATATGCTCAGGCGTGTCAAAGTTTGGTTCTCCAAGAGTTAATTTGATAATGCCAGGAATTGTAGAAACTTCTGCGTCGAATTGACGAATATCAGAAACTGCAATGCCTTCTACGATTTTGTTAAATGGATGTTCTACTGTCATAGGAATCCTCCTTTATATTCATAGGGAAATTGTATCTTGTTTTGAGAAAGAGTGCAATGAGAAGTATAGAATTTTAAAAAGAAAATAAAAAACGCTGGGAATTTATCCGATCTGCCTTTCTGTCTATGAATTCTAAGGAAAATAGTGTATAATCTCTTTGAGAATATCGGTTAGCAGTCAAAGTGCGAGCCACCCCTAGAAAAAGGAAGGGAGTGGAGTGTGCACTTTTTTGTGCAATGAAAGCGGAAGTGAGGGATAGTATGCAGACAGAATTTGATACAATTGCGGCGATTTCAACGGCGCCTGGCGAAGGGGCTATCGGGATTGTTCGTATTAGTGGAGATGATGCGATTCGCATTGCCGACGAAGTGTATCGATTGAAAGACAAACGATTAAAAGAACAGCCAAGTCATACGATTCACTATGGGCATATCGTGGATCCAAAGAACGATGAAGTCATTGATGAAGTGATGGTGACGGTGCTTCGCGCGCCAAAGACTTTTACGCGTGAGGACGTTGTGGAAATCAACTGTCACGGTGGGATTGTGGCGATTAACCGCATCTTGCAACTCGTTCTTCGCATGGGAGCACGCCTGGCCGAGCCTGGTGAATTTACCAAAACGAGCCTTCTTGAATGGACGTATCGACTTATCTCAAGCAGAAGCCGTGATGGATTTGATTCGTGCGAAAACAGATAAATCGATGCAAATGGCGATGCGCCAACTCGACGGAGAACTCTCGAAGTTAATTCAGAATTTACGACAAGAAATCTTAAACACATTAGCGCAAGTGGAAGTGAATATCGACTATCCGGAATACGACGACGTAGAAGAAATGACCTTGCAACTGTTGCGCGAGAAGACGCAGCAAGTCTCACAAGGCATTCGCGCATTGCTAAACACCGCAAGCCAAGGGAAAATCTTGCGTGACGGCTTGAAGACAGCCATTGTTGGGCGTCCAAACGTAGGGAAATCGAGTCTATTAAACGTGTTATTACGTGAAGAAAAAGCCATCGTAACGGATATCGCGGGAACGACTCGTGACACCATCGAAGAATACGTGAATGTTCGTGGCGTACCGCTCCAACTCATTGATACGGCGGGAATTCGTGAAACGGATGACGTCGTTGAACGTATCGGGGTGGAACGAAGCCGTAAAGCGTTAAATGAAGCGGATTTCGTACTCTTGATTTTAAATCAAAGCGAAGAGTTGATGGACGAAGATCTCCGCTTATTAGAACAAACAAAAGACTTTAAACGCATTATTTTATTAAACAAGACAGACCTACCAACGAAAATTGATATGGACAAGGTCAAAGAATTCGCGACAGACAGTGAGATTGTCACAACGTCAATGCTGAAGAAAGAAGGCATTGACCAATTGGAAGAAAAGATTGCCGATTACTTCTTCCAAGGACAAATGAATGAGCGCGACGCAACGTACTTATCGAACACGCGTCATATTGCGCTGCTTGAAAAAGCAGAACAAGCGTTGCAAGAGGTGGCAAACGGGGTTGACATGGGCATGCCCGTTGATTTAATCCAGATTGATTTCACTCGCGCGTGGGATCTCTTGGGCGAAATCACAGGCGACACTGTTCAAGACGAGCTGTTAACACAATTGTTCAGCCAGTTCTGTTTAGGGAAATAAGAAAGCGTGCTTAAAAGAGGTAAAAGTTGGCAGTTTGCTGCAAGAAACTGAGATAGAGTATGAAACATAAGGATGAGAGCATGCAGAATTTTCAATTTGAGCTCTCGTGAAAGAGTCATAACGGAAATTCTACGGGATTCTATAATAGCAGTAATGCGGGAATAGCAACCATCTGAATTACTGACTCTAGGGATGTAAACCCGTAGAGTCAGTTTGAAGCGAGTAGCATTGAGACGTGAGGCTTCAATCCGGTGCCCCATGTATCGCTATGATGAAGATATCCGTAAAGAATTGAAGTTATAACTCTTTCAATGAAAGGTACAAGGAGGAAATGCTGATGACGAAGCTAGCGACCATTTGTTATTTGGACAATGGAAAAGAATTTTTACTGTTATTACGCAACAAAAAGCCAAACGATGTCCATGAGGGCAAAGTACATTGGCGTTGGGTGGCAAACTCGAAGCAGCAGAGACTCCGGAAGAATGTGCCGTGCGTGAAATTTATTTGAAGAAACAGGACTGACAGGCAACAAAGATGGAGATGAAAGGAATCATCACCTTCCCAGAATTCACCCCAGGACATGATTGGTATACGTATGTCTTTCGGGTGACGGAGTTTTCAGGAGAGCTGATTGATTCGCCTGAAGGGACGCTGGAATGGGTTCCTTACGATGAAATCCTCAGTAAACCTTCTTGGGAAGGGGACCGCATTTTTCCTAGAGTGGATTTCTAGGGAATGAGCCGTTCTTTTCTGCGAAAGTTTCATCTATGAAGCAGGGAGAATATGTCAGTCACAAATGTAGAATTTTATGGAGAAAGAAAGTAAAGGAGAGACTATGGTAACAACTTACGAAGCTGGAAATTATGATGTAGTTGTCGTCGGTGCAGGCCATGCCGGCAGTGAAGCGGCGCTAGCGAGTGCACGTATGGGCGCAAAAACATTATTACTTACAATGAATTTAGAAATGGTGGCCTTCATGCCATGTAACCCATCTGTAGGGGGACCTGCAAAAGGGGTTGTTGTGCGTGAAATCGATGCTCTTGGGGGCGAGATGGGTCGCAACATCGACAAAACGTATATTCAAATGCGTATGCTGAACACTGGGAAAGGTCCTGCAGTACGTGCCTTACGTGCGCAAGCGGATAAGCATTTATACGCGCAAGAAATGAAGAAGACAATCGAGAAGCAAGAAAACTTGGATTTACGTCAAGGGATTGCGGAAGAATTGATTGTTGAAGATGGCGTATGTAAAGGGGTTATCACGAATACAGGTGCCATCTACCGTTCAAAAGCAGTTGTTTTAACAGCCGGAACGTCTTCTCGTGGTCAAATTATTATCGGGGAATTGAAATATTCATCCGGTGCCAATAACTCTCAACCATCGATTAAACTATCAGAGAACTTACTCGAATTAGGCTTCGAATTGGCGCGTTTCAAAACAGGAACTCCGCCACGTATCAAGGGCTCATCGATTGATTACAGTAAAACAGAAATTCAACCAGGGGACGATACGCCAAACTTATTTAGTTTTCACATCCAAAAGACGAAGACTACCGCTACGACCAAATTCCTTGCTGGTTAACGTATACGAACGAACGGGACGCATGAAACGATTCGTGAGAACTTACACCGTGCACCGATGTTTACAGGGATTGTAGAAGGGTCGGCGCGCGTTACTGCCCATCGATTGAAGATAAAGATCGTTCGTTTCAGCGACAAGCCGCGTCACCAAATTTTCCTAGAGCCAGAAGGGGAAAAATACGGAAGAAGTGTATATTCAAGGGTTGTCGACTTCTCTTCCAGAAGACGTGCAAATCAAGATGATTCGTAGCGTGGAAGGGTTGGAAAATGCGGAGATGATGCGTACGGGTTACGCCATCGAGTACGATGTGGTCGTGCCGCACCAATTGAAAAAAATACCTTTTGAAACAAAAACTAGTCCAAAAACTTATTTCACTGCCGGACAAATGAATGGAACGAGTGGATACGAAGAAGCGGCAGGGCAAGGGACTCTACGCTGGGATTAATGCCGTGCGTAAGATTCGTGGAGAAGAGCCATTTATTCTTGGCCGAAGCGACGCGTATATCGGCGTATTGGTGGACGACTTTGGTTACAAAAGGAACGACAGAACCTTACCGTCTATTGACTTCTCGTGCGGAATATCGTCTCTTACTTCGTCATGACAATGCGGATTTACGTTTAACAGAAAAAGGACGCGAACTTGGATTGATTGACGATGAACGTTATGCCGCCTTCCAAGCAAAACAAGAAGCGATTGAAGCCGAAATCAAACGTATGCAATCGATTCGCTTGAAGCCAACCGCTGAATTACAGGCGTTCTTGGCAGAAAAAGGATCTGCAGAATTGAAAGACGGCATCCTTTCTAAGCGACTTGTTGAAACGTCCAGAATTAAGCTATGACGAATTAGTAGGCTTTGCCGGCGAAAACGGTGGAAGTCTCTCGTGAAGTGAAAGAACAAGTAGAAATCTCGATTAAATACGAAGGCTATATTGCCAAAGCGATTGAAAAAGTTGAGAAATTAAAACGCATGGAAGCCAAACGTATTCCAGCCAATATCGACTATGATGCGATTAATGGTCTTGCGACAGAAGCGCGCCAACGTTTGAAATTGATTCAACCAGAAACGATTGCGCAAGCGAGTCGTATTAGTGGGGTGAACCCAGCCGACGTATCGATTTTTAATGGTCTACATCGAACAAGGCAAGATTGCTAAAGTACAAGAATAAGGAGGCGCGTATGAAACCAGAAGAATTTTATCAAAGACTCCAAGAAGTGCATGGGATTACATTGTCGGACGAGCAAAAGAAGCAGTTCGACCAATATTTCCATCTATTAGTGGAATGGAATGAGAAGATGAACTTGACGGCGATTACGGATGAAGAAGGCGTGTACTTGAAGCATTTCTACGATTCATTGGCGCTTGGATTTCCATCATGAATTGACCGACCAAACGCTTTGCGACGTGGGTGCGGGTGCAGGATTTCCAAGTATTCCGCTGAAAATCGTCTTCCCAGACTTGAAGGTGACGATTGTGGATTCATTGAATAAACGCATTACATTCTTGAATACATTAGTGGAGACGCTTGAGCTAAAAGACGTGCAATGTTTCCATGACCGCGCTGAAACTTTTGGGCAAAACAAGGAGTTTCGTGCATCGTTTGATGTGGTGACTGCTCGTGCCGTTGCCAAACTCAGTGTATTGAGTGAATTTTGCATGCCACTCGTGAAAAAAACAGGGGCTATTTTCCTCGCGTTAAAAGCGGCGCATACAGAAGTAGAGCTGGAAGAAGCGAAAAAAAGCAATCGCGATTCTTGGCGGAAAAAGTAGAAGGGATGTCTCTTTCGACTTGCCATATGAAGGCGGAAACCGTCATGTTGTCACGATTTTAAAGACGAAGGAAACTCCGAATAAGTATCCAAGAAAACCAGGTCTTCCATTGAAGAAGCCGTTATAGCCAAAGGAGGAAGAACGATGAAAAGAGCTCACTTAGGAATGATGACGTTACTAGCACTTGTATTAGGTGCTTGTGGAAATGGACAGACGAAGGACTCAGGAGCCGAGAAGTCACAAGTGACGCAAGCTGCTACAACAGCAGCTCCCAACGACTGAGACTACGACAACCGTTGCGCCTAAACCAGATAACAAAGAGTTGTACGCGAAAGTCTTCGAAGATATCCGCACCGTAAAAGAACTGGGCGCTGATGTGGCAGGAAAAACTCAATGTACCGCTAGAATATTGGGCAGCAAACAGCTTGAATAAACAAAAAGAGTCGCTACAATATTTATTCTATGACATCAATGACGATGGTGTGGATGAACTGTTTATCGGACATACTGCAAATGGGCAAAACCGTTCACGGTCGTGGCGTACTACTTAGATGGAAAGACTCCAAAAATCCTCCATCAAAGTTATGTTGCTGAAGCAGGTGGAGCTAGAAGTGCCTTTAGTTTCTTCAAAGGTGGATTGCTCTACACGGTTGAATTCTTGTCTGGAACAGGAAACGGGGATGCTAAAGTGTTCAAACTGGAGCCAAAAAGGAGCAGGGTCTGACGCTTGTAAATGCTTTGAAATTCGAAAAAAATGGAGTTCAAACTCGAAGACCTAGGGTTGAAGCAAAGAAGATACCATCGATTTAACAAAGATGGATTGGAAAGAATTTAAATAATCAAGAAACTGCTAACACAGGAGGTTAGCAGTTTTTTTATTCCATAAAAGTGAAATAACATCTCAGCACCTTGATTTAAAAATAAGTTTGTGATAAAATTAATTTGATAAGATAAAGATAGTTTTGTGAATGGTGTACTTGATGGGAGATGAAAGAACATGTTCCTTAAAAAAACTATGGCGATATCTCTGGGAGGATTTACCATCTAGAACAGTTTGGCAACCTTTAATGATACAATTCTGTTTAGAAATGGGACTATTCTTTTTCAGGAGTTTTTTTCTAAAGATATGCAAGCGCAATATTGGATAGTAACATTTGCTTTAGTTAAACTTGCTAAATTATATTCGAATAAACCAGTTACTAGAATGTTTTTATACGGAGTATTTCGGAATCTTTTGGTTTTTAAATAGACAATAATGACAAAAAGCTTTCTGCCTCAGATTAGTTGAGGTAGAAAGCTTTTTATTAGAAATAATAATAGAATGGGCGCACTACGCGTTAAATTTATTTAAGATACTTTCGATATTTTTTTGATCAGTACCGAAACAGAGCCGTCTGGATTATTGATGAATTCGACCATTTCCTTGTTTTCGTAGATTTCACTTGGAATGGTAATTTCGATTCCGTTGTCGAGTTTGAATTTTTGCTTGCTATATTTGCGTTCGTATTTTGGCACGTTCGTTACGGCGATTTTTTCTGGAACGCGTTCTTCGGTGATGGCCAACTGTGCGGCTTCACGTGCGAGCGGTTTTTCCTCGAACACCTTGTCGAAGATGGCTGCGGCGTCGATTTCGTCCTGTTCTTCGAGCTGGTGGAAGATGGCTTGTTGCGTCGTTGCCAGCGCTTTGTACGGTTCCTCGTCGTGTTTTTTCGCGATATGAGTGACCGTTTTTTTGATTTCTTTGATTTGTTCTTTCGTTGTGACTGGCACCGTAATTTCTAAGAATTTTTCAGAGAAATAAGCAGTCTTTTGGCCTTCAATTACTACTTTTTTCTCGATTAAGTGGTAGTTTCCGTTTGATAAATCCACGATGAAAGCTTCCGAAGGTTTTTGCGTCGGGTTTGGCAAGATGGCGTGATTTTGTAAAATCGTATTGCTAACGACTTCGCCTTCGTAATCGACAAAGTGAGTGACTTTTGAACTGTAATCGAGGCGAATCATTCCAAAGAGGGTACCACCTGTATCGCTTGTTCCTGTAAAGAATAAGTAGTCCGCTGGTCCGATTTCTTCTGCTGGAGCAATAAGAGCAAAGAGTTTATCGGATAACTGCTGCGTCTTTTCTAAGAAGGAAATCCCTTCGTCTGCAAGATACCCAAGAAGCGGTTCGCTAGAAGCTAATTGACCGATATGTGGGTCGCCTTTTTTGATTTTATCCACGAGTTTTGTAATGTATTCAATGAGAAATGGATCGCCCAGTTGCAGTGGGGCCTGTGATAAGAGTAAGTTTCCTGAATTTTTATCTAAAATATGTAAAACGGCTTCGTTAATGAGCATGAAAGTGCTCCTTTCCTATTTCATTCGATAGAAAATATTATATAATAGAAAAAAATAGATTTGTAATGAAAAAAACGAGGGGAGTGCGCCATGGCGGTTTTAACGAGAATAGAAACACCAGTAGGAACCATCATTGCATCCAGTGACGGGCAGTCGTTGACGGGATTATGGTTTGAAGGGCAAAAAAATACGAGTGCGCCTTTGTGGAGAATCCTGTATGGGACGATTCGTTGCCGTTGTGGAAGAATGTAAAACAGGCGCTGGAAGACTATTTCAAGGAGAAAGGGCGATGTAGTTTCTGACCGTACCGATTGCATTTGTGGGAGGGACATCCTTCCAGAAAAGCCGTGTGGGACGTGTTAACAGAAATCCCTATCAAACCGTGTGGACGTATAAAGAGGTGGCCGAACGTGTCGGCGAAAAAGCGAGGGAGAAAGACTTCTTCGCGTGCGGTGGGGAACAGCCATCGGAAGAAATCCAATCAGTCTCTTTGTACCATGCCACCGTGTAGTAGCAACAACAGGAGCATTAACAGGCTATGCTGGAGGCGTGGAGCGAAAAACGCGCTGCTTGCTCTTGAGGGCTATCGTATCACAAAAAGACAAAGTGTCGAAAGGAGAAAGGCATGAAGCTTAAAATTGCAAAGGTCATTGTATCGGCGTTTGTGGCGCTACTCGTGGCACAGGGCACTGAACTTTAACGACGCCATCCGCAGCAGCTATTATTGCGATTCTCAGTGTCATGGACACGAAGAAAGTTTCGCTTGCGGCAACAGGGCAAAGACTCGCGGCAGCCGTTTTTGGCGCTTGTAATCGGAATGGGGAATATTCGCTGTTTTTTTGGATTTGACGTGACGAGTTTCGGGTTATATCTTCTTTGCTACATTCCTTTAGCGTATCTCTTAAAAGTGGATATCGGCGTGGCTCCGAGTACCGTCCTTGTGATTCACCTTTGGACGCAGCAACAACTCACTTTCAGCCTCTTCGTCAACGAACTCTTGCTTGTCACCATTGGGGCTGGTGTGGCGATTTTACTGAACTGGTATATGCCGTCGTATCGCCAAGAAATCGAACATGTCCGAGAAGAAATTGAAGATAAAATGCGTGAAGTTCTCTTGAAGATGTCAGGATTTCTGACGATTGGAAATGGGAAAAATGATGGCGAAGTGCTTCAGTTATTGAAGGAAAAACTGAGCGAGGCCCGCGAATATGTCAGGCTCGAAGCGGAGAACCATTTAACCAAAGAAGTGACTTACGATTATCAATATTTTGAAATGCGCCGCGATCAAAGCAAGCTCTTGGAAATCATGGCTGCTAACTTAAACGAGTTCCGCTGGGACGGAGAAGAGATGGCGATTCTGTCGGAGATGTTTAAACAGACCGCACAGCAGTTAGCAGAACAAAATACGGCGAGTCAGTTAATTGATGAGATTGAAGACTTTGTTGGAACAATTTCGCGAACGGCCGCTGCCACAAACGCGTCGTGAGTTCGAAAAACGTGCGCAATTGTATCAGTTATTACGCGATTTGAAACGATTTGTACAATTGAAAGTCGATTTCTTCCAAACGTATGGTGTTCATTATTTCAAGAAGGTCGGAGAAAAGGAATAGTCCCTTATTGCTCTTTGAATCAGGAGACAGGAATTTATCCGATGTTGGCTTTTTCAAAAACAAACGATTCGAACAATTCATCTTTAACCTTGTTTTTCTATGAGAAAGACAAGGTTTTTTGTGTATTTACGCGGATATACTAGAGCTGACACTAAAATAGGAGGATAAATTATGGAAGGAAAAGGGTTAGCAGAGGTTGTCCATTTAGCAAAGGAGGATGAAGAGGAAGCAATCACCGAATTATTGCGGCGTTTTGACCCATTGATTATGAGCATTCATCACCATTATTTTTTTCATGAAATGGATCAAGACGATTTTGCGCAAGAGGCTCGTATCATGATGCTTCGGGCGGTGCATAAGTACGATGAGAACCATGCCGTCTCATTTGCTGGATATTACCAGCGCTGCTTGAAAAATCTAGCGGTGGAGTGTCTGCGTAGAGAACACCGTCAGCGGCTTATTCCACACGAGTTAGTCGTTCGCGGGGAAAAGGCGGAACTCGCATTGCTCTCGGCATCGGTGGATTCGTGCGAGCGGCAAGTGCTTTTGCATGAAGAGGCGGAGGAATATTTCCACCACCTTTCCCGCTTTGAAAGAGATGTGTTTTTAGGAGTGTTGGACGGTGCGACTTTTGAGGAGATGGCGGATCATTTCGATAAATCGGTCACGTCCATCAAGGGAGCTCACAAGCGGTGCAAGAAGAAATTCAAAGACTATATTGGAGAAGGGTGACAGCTTTTATGGTAAGATAAAGGCGAAAAAGGAGGTTTGAGTAATGGATGATTTAAAAAAGAAAGAAATGGATGACTGTAAGGATGTAGAAGTAACCATTCAAGACTTGTTTGAAGAGTATGAGGGAGAACCTACAGCCGAAAAGGTAACATTATTTGAACCTGTGGGCAGAGAAAAATGGTAAGAGAGCATGGAGCAACTGGAAAATCATTCAGTTGCTCTATTTTTTTAAGCTATGACTACCAATCTGAAACAGTTTGTAGTACAATAGCTCGTGGCGATTTTTTTGCCGATGAGGTTCGAAACCATCCCTCAATAAAAAAACTAGGAGGCAGTAACATGCAAAATAAAAAAACAAAATTGATTGTCATTAACGCAATCGTCGCAGCGCTATATGTGGTCGTTACATCATTAACAGCATTTATGTCATTTGGAAATATTCAATTCCGTATCGCAGAAATGCTAAACCACTTATTCGCTTTGACAAAAAATACGGAATCGGTGTGGTTGCCGGTGTATTACTTGTCAACTCAGTATTTATGTCAGCGTCTGGTCTAGGTTGGTATGACTTAGTATTCGGATTAGGACATTCTATTGTTTCATTCGCTATCAGCGCATTGATCTTCAAATCAGTGAAAGACGTTAAAACACGTATGTTTGTTTTAGCAGGTGTCTTCAGTGTGATGATTTTCTTAGTAGCGATTGAATTGAACTTAGCGCTAGAATTACCATTCTGGTTAAGCTATGGTGAAACATTCTTTGGTGAAATCGTCGTATTATTAGCGGGTGTTCCGTTGATGACGGCATTAAACAAAGCCATCGATTTGAAAAAATTAATCAATGATTAATCAACAGACGTCCGAGCACGATGCTTGGGCGTTTTTTGATTGCAAGAACTCACTATTTTATGTAGAGTTAAGAGGAGACCTAAAGGAGGAATACAAATGGAGTTATTAAGCATTCCAGTAGGACGTTTGGAAGAAAATGTCTACTTTTTAATTGATGAGAATAAAGAAACAGTGATTTTTGACCCAGGTGCACAAGCCGAGGACATTAAAGAATTGATTAAAGAAGAAGGATTGAAGCCTGTTGCGATTGTATTAACACATGCGCACGGAGACCATATCGGAGCCATTGATGCGCTTCGTGAGGAGTACAATATTCCAATGTATATGAACGAGTTGGAAAAGGTGTTCTTACACGATCCTGAATTGAACCGTTCATACTACTCTGGTGAAAATATTACAGTGAAGCCAGCGGACGGTTATTTCCCTAAAGAAATGGGCAAATGGAAAATCGGAAGCTTTGAACCAGAATTAGCCCATATTCCAGGGCACTCACCTGGTGGAACGATCTTCATTTTCAGAGAAAATGGATTCGTTATCGGTGGAGACGTGATGTTTAAAGGCAGCGTTGGACGTAGTGATTTCCCATACGGAAGCCATAAAGAGTTAATGGAAGGCATCCATAAATATTTATTGCCATTACCTGCTGAAACTGTGATTTTCCCAGGACACGGGGAACCAACAACGCTAAAAGATGAAATTGCGACAAACCCATTCTTAAATGGCGCAACAAGATAAGAGGCGAAATTATGATTTTTGATACGCATACGCATTTAAATGTATCTGCGTTTGAAGGAGAAGAAAAAGAGGTCATCGCGCGTGCAAAGGAGCTAGCAGTGACGCGTTTTGCGGTGGTGGGATTCGATACGGACACGATTACGCGAAGTCTGGAGCTTAGCGAAGAGTTCAAAGAAGTGGTTTCAATTATCGGATGGCATCCAACCGAAGCCTACCGCTACAATATTGAAATCGAGGAATGGCTACAGGAACGTCTGACGCATCCGCAAGTAGTAGCGATGGGGGAAATGGGTCTGGATTATTATTGGAAAGATTCAACGCCCGAGGAACAGGACAAAGTGTTCCGTCGCCAAATCGCGATTGCCAAAGAAATGAAATTGCCGATTGTGATTCATAACCGCGATGCGACTGAAGATTGCTACAAGATTCTAAAAGAAGAAGGCATTCAAGACATCGGGGGCATTATGCATAGTTATAATGGGGACGTGGAATTTATGAAGCGTTTCTTAGACTTAGGTATGCATATTTCCTTTAGTGGTGTGACGACGTTCAAAAATGCACCGCAAGTACGCGAGTGTGCGAAATTAGTTCCATTCGACCGTATGTTAGTGGAAACCGATGCTCCGTATTTATCCCCAGTGCCTTACCGTGGAAAAAGAAACGAACCTGGCTATACGCGCTACGTGGTTGAAACGATTGCCAAAGAACGTGGCCTTGCTTGGGAAGAAGTGGCAGCTCAAACAACACAAAATGCCATCAAGCTATTCCGCATGGAAGAAAGAGGCTTGCTATGAATCCAGTCATTGTCGTAGAAGGGCGAGACGATACAAGACGCTTGAGAGAAATCTATCCGGATATCGAGACGATTGAAACGAACGGTTCTGCGATTGACGAAGAAACAATTGCGCTCATTCAAAAGGCGCTGCAAACGCGTGAAGTGATTGTGTTTACGGATCCTGATTATCCTGGAACTCGTATTCGCAACATTATTCAAGAACGTGTTCCTGGCGTGAAACATGCCTTTATCGAACGTGAAGAAGCCGTCAGAAAAGACAATCATAAGAGTCTTGGGGTGGAACACGCGAGTACCGAAGCCATCCAGCGAGCGCTCGAATCGGTGCATGAGATTTCAACAGAAACAGGAGAACCAGTGATTTCGCAGACAACACTGATGGCGCTAGGGTTTATCGGACGACCAGATTCAGCAACGAGACGTCAAAAGGTGGCGGATTTTCTAAAAATTGGCCATACGAATGGAAAACAGTTCGCGAAAAGATTACAATTATTTGGTATTACAGAAGAACAATTAAGGGCGGCACTCGAGGCTGTCTTAGAAAATGAGGACAAATATGAATGAAATAAAGGATATCGCGACGCCGAAAAGAACGCGCGAGATTATGGAACGGCATGGGCTAACGGTAAAAAGAAGAGTCTAGGGCAAAACTTCCTAATTGAACCGAATATTTTAACGCGTATGCTAGAAGTGGCAGGAGTCGACAAATCGACAAACGTCATTGAAATCGGACCAGGGATTGGTGCATTGACCGAACGTCTAGCAAGAGAAGCTAAACAAGTGCTGGCGTTTGAAATCGATGGCCGTTTATTACCAGTGCTCGATGAAACATTGGCCCCATACGATAATGTAACGGTGGTTCATAGCGACATCTTGGACGTCGACTTAGAGCAAGTCATCGGAGAACATTTCGACATTAACGAGCCGTTATTAGTCGTGGCCAACTTGCCGTACTATATTACAACGCCAATCATTATGAACTTATTGGAATCGAAATTGCCAATCGATGGGTTTGCGATGATGATGCAAAAAGAAGTGGCGCAACGAATGACGGCTGAGCCAAATTCGAAGGCATATGGATCACTTACGATTGCGATTCAATATTTCTGCGAGGCAAGCATTGGATTTATCGTGCCGAAGACGGTCTTCAATCCAGCTCCGAATGTGGATTCTGCGATTTTAGTATTGAAACGTCGCGAAAACCCACTCGTGGAAGTGAAAGACGAAGCGAAATTCTTCGCGCTCGTGAAAAACAGCTTCGTGCAACGTCGTAAAACGCTCTGGAATAATTTAGCCAAAGCTTACGTTGGGAATGGCCATACAAAAGAAAGCTTAGCCGCTGCATTAGAAGCTGCAGGTATTGACCCATCTAGACGTGCCGAAACACTGACGATTGAAGAGTTCGCCCGCTTAAGCGACGCACTTTAATGGTGGAAATACACTCAGAAGAATAACAAATTTAAGAAGATGATACCGAAGGAATCCGTAAGGACCCGAAGGTATCATCTTTAATATCTAAAAGTTATTAAAAAAATATTTTTTTAAATAACTATTGCTTTTTATGAATCGCAGGGAGTATACTCTAATTAAAGATAAATTTAAATAGAAAGAAGATGAGATCATGGCAGTGAACGAAGTAATGGCCGCTCTTTCTGATGAGACGCGTCGCCAGATTTTGGAAATCTTGCGAAAAGGGAAGACCAACACCGGTGACCTTGCCACGATGATTGGGATGACGCCGCAAGCTTTATCCTATCACCTTAGAAAACTAAAAAACGCTGATTTAATTTATGAAACACGCTATAAAAACTTTATTTATTATGAATTGAATTTGACCGTACTGGATGAAGCCATTGTATGGATCAATCAAATTATTGGAGGAAAATAACATGGAACAAGTAAAACAATTTAAAAAATATGCCTATCTCGCATTGATGTTTGCACCACTCGTTGTATCACTCTTTGTGGTATGGTTCTTACCAGAAACCATCGTATCGCGCATGGACTTGGCGGGGAATGTGACGGCAACAGCAAGTAGATTCTCAATCTTTCTCTTCCCAATCCTTGTAGCGATTCTTGGGTTTGGGATTCGTATTGCAAGCTCATCTCCAAAACTAACAGGGGGCAATGTAAGAACGGCTCGCTCAATTAGCTGGATTCTCTTATTGTTATTGAACGTCATTGCTTACTTCCAATTCTGGTTATACCTAGGTGGAATGACAGCAGGTGCGCAAATGAGCCGCTTCCTAACATTTATTCTAGGGGTATTCTTTATCCTTATCGGAAATCTAGCTCCAAAAATCAAAGAGAATTCAAAACACTTCGGATTCCGTGCTTCATGGCTTAAAAACAATGACGCAGCCTTCCGTAAAACACAACGATTCTTTGGAATTGCTTCTGTAGTGGCAGGTGTCCTCATGATGCTTACAGGAATCTTCATGGGAAATAATGTTGCAATTCTTGTCGCAACGATGATTATGATTATTTTAATCGCAGTGACGGGTGGTTATTCTTACTACATTGCAAATGTTGAAGCAGCATAAAAGAAAATAAGCTTTCATCTTAAAAAAGATGAAAGCTTATTTATTTTATTCTAGACCTCCTGTTACGGTCTTAGGTAATTTCTATACATTTCATTGTAGAGAGTGTCTGTGATTAATGAGTTAATAAATAGTAAATGGTGCTTCCTACAAAATAAGTGAGAAAACCTAAAACTCCAGCAATAATATATCCCTTACGATCGTCTTTCATGATAGTTCCTCCTTTTGAATGGATGTTATTTTGTAGCGGTATTTCAAGCTCAGGTTAACATATGTAAGCGTTTTTGTAAATGATTATTTTCCGAATTCTGTAAGAACATTTGCGTTTTAACTCACTTGATTTTTATTGTTATATGAATAATCGTGCACTTTTTAGTTTAGGGGCTATCTGTGCTATAATAGAAAGGTACATATTGGTGGAAGAGAGGTTAACTTTATGCAAATAAATTGGGACAGTTTATTTTCATGGGGGAGTTTTCGCAATCTGATTGATATTCTGATTGTGTGGTATATACTCTATAATATTTTAGTCATTATTAAAAGGAACTCGTGCGATTAACCTAATGAAGGGAATTGCGGTGATTGCAGCGATTAAGTTCCTCAGTTTCTTCCTTAGGGTTGAACACCTTGGACTGGATTATGAACTTCGTGATTCAATGGGGAGTTGTAGCGGCGCTAATCGTTTTCCAACCGGAAATTCGTCGTGGGTTAGAGCACATAGGTCGTTCAAACTTCTCTCTCGTAAATACGAAAGTGCGAACGAAGCAGAAGTCATGATTTCCGAATTGAATACAGCGATTCAATATATGGCGAAACGTCGTATCAGGGGCGTTGATTTCTATCGAACAAGGCAACTCATTGGAAGAGTTTATCAATACAGGGATTCCGATTCATTCAGATATCTCCAATCAGTTGATCACGAATATTTTTCATTCCAAACACACCGCTTCACGATGGGGCAGTAATTATTCGTGACTACAAGATTGCCGCAGCAGCGTGCTACTTGCCACTTTCTGAAAATAAGATGATTCCGAAAGAATTAGGAACGCGTCACCGTGCCGCTATCGGACTGAGTGAAGTGAGCGATGCGATTACGATTATCATTTCTGAAGAAACAGGGAAAGTCAGTGTTGCGATTCGTGAGAAATTACACCGTGAGTTAAGTTCAAGCGAATTAGTAGAGGTTCTATCTGAACAACTAGTGGTTGAAGACCAAGGAGATGCAGAGCCAACGATTGTTCGTTGGGTACGTGACTTCTTCAAAGGAGGTCGTTCAAATGGCTGAATGGATGAATCGTAAATCATTCTTACTAGTGATGTCGTTTATTTTAACCATCTTCCTATTCGCGTTAGCAACGGATGCAAATGGGGGCTTGCGTTCATCATCATTAAATCCACAATCAAGTTCAAATACGATTTCAAATGTACCGATTTACGTGGATATCAACAGTGATGAATATGCTGTAACAGGATTACCAGATTCTGTTGCATTACGACTTGAAGGTTCTAGTAGCTTACTTTTAAGCACAACAGGCAATGGTACCTATCGTGTGAAGACGCCTAATTTGTCTGAATTAGGAGAAGGAAAACATACGATTACGTTGGAAGTGACAGGATTACCGACAGGAGTTCATGGAATCGTGTCGCCAGAAACAGTAGAAATTAACATCGAAAAGATTACGACGAAGGAAGTTCCAGTTGTCGTGAAGGCTGATGCTTCAAGTATTGGAAATGGCTATCAAGTCGGCGAAGGAGTCGCTTCACCAGCAACTGTAACGGTGAAAGCAGCAACATCCATCGTGAACCAAGTGGATAAAGTAGTCGCAAATGTTGCGATTCCTGAGGGAACGAAAACAGACTATACGACTACGGCTCAATTACAAGCAGTAGATGCAACAGGGAAACCGGTAGCAGTGAAAATTGATCCAGAACGCGTGCAAGTTCGTGTGCCAATTTCTTCTAGTCAGAAGACGGTACCGATTATTTTAACAGCGACAGGAAATTCTTCACGATATTCATATTTATTGAATTCTACTACTAAGCAAGTTACAATTTTAGGAGCTCAATCGAGCTTAGACCAAATCAGGGCACTTCCAGTGGTGGTGGATGTGAGCAATATTACGCAGTCGACAACGAAAACAATTACGTTGACTCTACCTTCAGGGGTGCATAGCATTTCACCTGAAACCATCGAGGTTACAATTACGGTGACAATGAACAGTCTAACGGCGACAGAGGCGTCGACCACACAAATTGTGACAACAGAAGAACCGTTAGAAACCACAAAAGAACAAACAACACAAGCCCAATAACGGGTGAAGGAGAACAACACAATGGGGAAATATTTGGAACAGATGGCGTTCGCGGAGTAGCGAATGCAGAATTAACACCTGAATTAGCATTTAAACTAGGTCGTTACGGCGGTTACGTTTTATTGCAACAAGCGGAAGGAAACGCACATCCACGCGTATTAGTGGGGCGTGACACTCGTATTTCAGGCCAATTATTAGAGCATGCTTTAATCGCAGGATTACTTTCTGTAGGGATTGAAGTGATGCAACTTGGAGTCATTCCAACTCCAGGTGTTGCGTACTTAACACGTATGCAAGGGGCTGTAGCTGGGGTTATGATTTCAGCATCACACAACCCAGCACAAGATAACGGAATTAAATTCTTCGGTTCAGACGGGTTCAAATTAACGGATGAAACGGAAGCACAAATCGAAGCATTATTAGATGCTAAAGAAGATACATTACCACGTCCTGCTACAGATGCATTAGGAACAGTGGATGAGTATTTAGAAGGAACATTGAAATACAGCCAATTCCTACAAAATACAGTGGATTCATTATCAGGCATGAAAGTCGCTTTAGACGGCGCAAACGGAGCAACTGCTTCAATGTTAACGCGTCTATTCGCTGATTTAGACACAGACTTCCACACAATGGGTGACAAACCAAACGGCGTGAACATTAACGAGGGCGTTGGATCAACACATCCAGAAGCGTTAGTGGCCTTTGTGAAAGAAACAGGCGCAGATCTTGGATTAAGCTTCGATGGCGACGGCGACCGCTGTATCGCAGTGGATGAAAATGGAGAAATCGTTGATGGCGATAAAATCATGTTCATCCTTGGTAAACACTTCAAAAACCAAGGAACGCTAAGCAAAGATACAATCGTATCAACTGTTATGAGTAACTTAGGATTCCATAAAGCGGTAGAAGCTGAAGGCATGGTTGCCCTTCAAACAGCTGTAGGTGACCGTTACGTTGTTGAAGAAATGCGTAAAAACAACTACAACTTCGGTGGAGAACAATCAGGACATATCGTCATCCTTGATTTAAACACAACAGGAGACGGCTTACTTTCAGGCATTCAATTAATGAATGTGATGAAACAAACTGGTAAAACATTAAGCGAATTAGCAAGTGAAGTACCAACATACCCACAAGAATTAGTGAACATCCGTGTGAGCGATAAAAATGGCGTGATGGAAGTTCCAGCCATTAAAGAAGTTATCGATGCTGTAGAAGCAGAGATGGCAGGAAACGGACGCGTTCTTGTACGTCCAAGTGGTACAGAGCCACTTGTTCGTGTCATGGTTGAAGCCCCAACAGATGAACTGGTTCACGACTACGTAACACGTATCGCGGATGTTGTTCGCAAAGAAGTTGGAATTGACTAATTTTAGAATAAACGATAAGGAAAGAGAGCTTTGAAAAAGGCTCTCTTTTTTGTGTGTATATCGGACAAAGTGGTGGCGGATGGAATCCTTTGTTTTATGATGAGAGTGCGCAAGATGAAGCTTACAATTTTATACCTCATTGATGCAAAAAATAAAAAATAATTCTCAATGGAAATAGTTAACAAATGTTAACACTATTGTTATAATAGAATTGGTATAAAGTACGAAAATATAAGGAGGAAATTATGAAAAAAACATACACAAGAATTGTTCATTTAGTGATGTTGATGAACTTATTTCTTGCAAGTGCTCTACCGGCAAGTGTAGTCGCGGTAGAACAGCTAGAATCGACTACCTCTCAAGAACAGATGACAACAACTGTTAATAAAGAATTAACGACTGAAACTTCACAACAAACAGAGCCAGCATCTGAAACGGTGGTGGCGCCAGAAGGTACAGCGAATACAACGGAAGTCGCTCGTGTCCGTAACAAACGGGATACTTCAGCAGTAGGGAAAAACTCCGTTAAAATCTCTACTTCAACTGGAGCAGAAGATTGGCCTCTATCCATGCGTGTCGGGGAAGTTGCATTAGATGCGCAAGGATTAACAGGAACTCTCACTAATTCGTACATCGATATTCGTTATGAAGGGAAATATATCGATACTTTTAAAGTTGGGAATGCTAGCTTTATTAAGTCAGTCGAATATTTAACAGAAGGAAATGACAGAATTGCTCGTGTGTATTTAAATGAGCTAGACTCAACTACTTCTGTAACGTTCTCTTATACAATGAACTTCAAAAAAGGATTGACTCCTAAAGGATATGAAGTCAGTGCGAATGTTTCTTGGAAACAAGAAGACGGTACAGTTATTAAAGAAGCAACAGGAGACGCCACTTTCCGTGTGAAAACATTGGATATGAATGTATTGAAGCTTCCAGGAAATGATTATTATTCCTATGATGACACTAGACAATACGGCGGAACATCGAATGCAAATGGCTATATCGATAATCCTGAATATGTTCTTTTCAAATTCCGTGCAGACTTTAACCATGAAGGAACTTGGCATCAAAGAAATCGACTCATGGAAAAGATTGTCGTAACGGATACACTTCCAACTTATACGGATGAACAAGGAAATACGAGAACGGCACAATTTGACGCTCAAAAAAATCCAGGTTGGACGGATAATGGGGATGGTACGGTTTCGTATACCATCACAGCAGACAATATGCAAGAAGCCAATGCGCTGAATCAATTAGCGAAACTGGAATTGTATTTAAAATTCCCAGGAGCTAAAACAGGCGATAAGGACTATTACTTGAATCATGTGAAAGTAGATTGGCATCCGTTTAATGAAACTCCAGCGGACCAAAAATCAGCAGAAGATGATGTAACGATTCGCTTACGTCCTCATCTTCTTCCAGGGAATTTCACGGTGAAACGTGGAGAGAACAAGTTGAAGATTCGCGAAGGTTCAAACCATGATATGACAAAAAATAGTATGGGTACGTATTTGATTGAAATGAACAACCAAACACCATACCCAATTAAGGAATTAACGATTGAAGATACAGATCTTGATCCACAATTGTTCTTCTACAGCATTAAGGCGTTATACGGCACGGCAGAAAAAGTGCAATTCTTTGCAGTGGATAAAGACGGAAATGAAACAGAAATTGCCCCTGAAGAAGTGGTGGATAAGGCAGCTGTTCAACAAAATAAAGACACAGCAGCCAAAGTACAATCTGGAGAGATCACGAAAGAGCAAGCTCCACAAACACAACAAACGATTAAGAAAATTATCATCCGACTAAAAGATGGAAAACAAATTGATCCAAACGAAGGCTTTACTTTCCGTATGCATGTCTCTACAGGTGTCCTTTATGACAATGCTTCTTTATTAAATAAAGACTTCCCAAATACAGCGAAGTTTACAGGGAAGCTTCTGACTACAGAAGGTAAGAAATTCCATTTAATTCAGAAAATATCGGTAAGATTCAAGCAGAAGAGCTTGCTATCAAGATTGGACTAGCAAAAACAACTACAAACAACGATACAGGAGCCGTTGACGAAGTGGTTGAATACAATATTTCAGCGGACTTCTTCTCACTTCCTTCAGTGGTTGAGTTTGAGAATCCTCGTTTTATCGACTTATTACCAGAAGGAATTAAGTTTGAAGAGTTGAAAAACTCAAATATTCCAGTAGACGTTGAAGTGATTGACAACTACAATGACTCGAATCGTCAGGCTGTTATTTTCAAATTGAAAGAAAAAGTGGAGCCAACAAAACTCGCTTATCCAAAAATTACGTTTAAGGCGCGTATCACAGCAGAAGCAACTCCTTCGTCAGTAGATACATTCAAGAAAAATGAAAACCGCGTCTACTTTGTAACCGATAAGGAAAGTGTTGATGATAAAACCTTTATTCAATTTGATAGTAATGGCGAAGTGGATGAGTACGATGTGAATGGAAACGGAGATAAGACAGAACGTCTTGTAGGAGCGCGTTCTAATACTATCGTTACAGTACCAACGCATATTCGTTCTGAAAAATTAATCAAAAAAGATACAGATACAGTTTGGAACAAGACGCTTCAATTGATGGACTATGAAGAAAACTTCAAGTACCGTCTGCGTACGGTGAATAATACGAACGAGACCTTCCGTCACTTTGTGCTTTATGACAAGTTGCCAGTGAAGGGTGATGTTCATGGCTTTGCTAATATCGTTACTGGACCGGTCGTTGCACCAAGCGGATTTAAAGTCTATTACAATACTGGCTCAGATTTACCAGACAATCCAGCAGAAGGCGTGAATGCAGACGGCTGGGTAGAAAGTATTGATGACTATAGCAAAGTAACCGCGCTGAAAATCGTGATGGTTAATCCAGAAGTTATCGAACCAGGAGAAGATATTAACTTTGATGTTCCGATGAAATCTCCAGCTTATGAAGAGAGCGGAGAGTTAAACGGAAAGATTTCTTCAAACACGTATTACGTCAACCGTGATGCGGCAGATTTAACAAACTTTGGGGTATCGAATACAGTTCAAAACCAATTGCCTCAGTACTTCCTTGTTAAAAAAGAATGGAAAGATCGCAGCTCAGAAGTCACAAGCATTACGATGGAATTGTATCGTGAGTCTGAACCAGATAAAGTCGTTGCTACTATCGAGTTAAACGAAGAAAACGGCTGGAAAGGTACATTGAAGAAGACAAGCGAAGATACGATTATCGATCCAAATATTAAAGATTGGAAAGTTCGTGAGAAGTTACCAGAGAACTACGGTGATGACTACGAAGGCACTCAAGAGAAATCTACGCAAGGATTTACGGTGTTAAACAAGCGTGTGGAAACCGAGCATACTGTAGAAAAATCTTGGAATGATAACGACGATAAATTAGGTCTTCGTGCTCCAATCACGGTTCAATTGAAACAAAATGGAGTGGCTTATGGGACTCCAGTGACATTGAATGCGGCCAACGATTGGAAATATACCTTTAAAGGATTACCAAAATCGCTCAATGGTAAAGCGTATGAATATACAGTGGATGAAATTTCCGTACCTGCTGGATATTACAATGAAGTGAAGACGGAAGATGGCAAAACGACCATTACAAACAATCTAGTGGATCCAGTGAAAGTAGACCTTATTTTCACGAAGAAATTAGAGGGACGTTCAATCGTCGATGGAGAATTCACCTTCAACTTGTTGAATGGAGAAGGAGACGTCTTAGCGACAACAACAGCCCAAGCAGATGGCACGATTACCTTTAAAGATGTGACATTTGAAAAAGCGGGAACGTACAAATATAAAGTCGTCGAAGTCGCAGGAACCGATGAAACGATTCAATACGATTCAACCGAAAAAGAAGTGACGATTACGGTCACTCAAGACGGAAATGCTTATGTGGCATCTGTAGCGTATCCTGAAGATAAAGCCTTCAATAATACGTATACACCGCCAACGACCACTACGGAAGAACCGCCTGTCACAACAGAGGTACCTCCAACACCAAAACAACCGGGGTTACCAAATACAGGTACAGAAAGTGGAGTTGTAGCAATTGTCGTAGCGATCATGAGTACAGTTGCAGGACTCGTCGTTTTGACAAAGAAAAAAGAAATGAATGCTTAATGCAATGAAGAAAAGTCTAGGTGTTTGGCCTAGGCTTTTTCTTTTGTCAAAAAAGAGAGTTTAAACCACTTGATTTTAAAAGGAACAATTGATACAATGTAAAACGTAATTATTTCGATTTAGAAAGAAGAGAAGAAAATGGCAAAGAAATCTAAAATTGCAAAATATCAAAAACAGCAAGCGCTTATCGAACGTTACGCTGAAAAACGCTATGCATTAAAGCAAGCTGGAGACATTGAAGGGCTAAGAAAACTCCCTAAAGATTCCAACCCGAACCGTCTCAACCGTCGTGATGAAATCGATGGTCGCCCAAGAGGAGTGATGCGTAAATTTGGGATGTCTCGTATTAAGTTTAGAGAATTAGCGCATCAAGGATTGATTCCAGGCGTTCAAAAAGCAAGCTGGTAGAAGAGGAGGTATTGTCAATGAAACAAGATTTAGCAACGGCTTATCGTCAAATGAAGAGCCCAAACATCAAAACAAGAAAGAGAGCGTTGAAGCTGATTCACGAAGCAAAACGCGCAAAGAAAAAATAACAGGATAACTGGACTCACACTGTGGGTCTTTTTTTCTACGTGAGGCTCGAAACGGTGCAACGTTACAGCTATTATCAAAAATCTAGAGGATTCGTAGAAATCAGAATGAGTTAGGTGTCTTTGAACGCATTTTGGATTCATGTTAGAATAGAACAGTAAACTATCCAAGGAGCTAATCAAATGAGTACAAAAACATGTAGCCAAACACGTGCGATTCAAGCGCGTAGAATTTTCCCATTCGATGTGAATATGCATAATACCTTATTCGGAGGGAATTTAACACGAATTATTGATGACTGTGCGTCGATTACGGTGTCCCGTCATTGTCGTCGTCTTGCGGTAACGGCATCGGTGGACGCGATGAATTATTTAAAACCACTTCCGTTAGGACATTCTGTTTGCGTAGAGACGTATATCTCAGGAACAGGTAAGAAGAGTGTGGAAGTCTTCTGTAAAGTGGTCGGAGAAGATGTCTTGAACGGTGAACGCTATTTAGCAGCGACAAGCTTTTGGACATTTGTGGCACTTCCTCGCGATGGCGAAGGTGATTTTACAGTGGATGCCATCGTTCCAGAAACGGATGAAGAGAAATTCATCTGCAGCGGCTACGAAGAACGTCGTAAGGCCCGCTTGGAGCAACTTGGTCGTCAAGAAGCATTGATGGATCATATCACGGTTGTGAAGCCTTGGAATTTGGAAGAGAGCGAATCTTAAACAAAAACTAAGAAAGTTGCTAAGGAACCTTTAGCAATCTCTGTTATAATGCATGTAACAACAAAAAAAGGAGTACATCGTGGACACTCAAAAAGCAATAGAACTCAATCGTAAAATCATTCGTATCGTAACAATTATCGGGATTATTTTAACGATTATTTTAGGATGGCTCGTGGCCAAGAATGATTATTTCGCGATAGACGGACCGTTCCGTGAAAGCATTGCCCATTCCGGTTGGGTAGGAATTTTGATTTTTATCCTGATTCAAATTACGCAAGTAGTCTATCCGATTATTCCGGGAGGCTTAACCTGTGTCATCGGGCATATCGTATTCGGGCCTCTTTACGGCTGGATTTATAATTTTGTCGGAATCATGATTGGTTCTTGTATCAACTTCTGGTTAGCTCGTCGTTACGGTGAGACGTTGGCGAAGGCGTTCGTGGATGATGATACGTACAATAAGTACATCGGTTATTTGGACAAAGGAAAACATTTCGAGCGCATTTTCTTTTGGGCGCTGGTTCTTCCTGGATTCCCAGACGACTTCTTATGTATGGTGGCAGGGCTCAGTCATATGACCTTTAAGAAATTCGTAGCCATTTGTTTAATCGCAAAACCAGTCACATTATACGTTTATACACTGATTGCAGCAGAAGGAGTAGAAGCCTTCTTCAGATTCATTAATTAAGAAAGCAGTATCGATATGAAAAAAATCATGATTGCACTCGTGCGTGGATATCAAAAGTGGATTTCTCCATTATTCCCGCCTTCATGTATCTACAGACCAACCTGCTCGAGCTATATGATTCAGGCAGTTGAAAAGCATGGTGCGCTAAAAGGCGTGTTGATGGGGTGCGGACGCATTTGCAGATGCCATCCATTTATAAGAGGCGGCCAAGATCCCGTTCCAGACTATTTTACGCTGAGACGGAACAAGGATTACCGTAAGAAAATTATTGATGCCAGTAAAAAAGACACAGCTGACTAGAAATAGTCGGCTGTTTTTGTATAAGAAATTTTTTGTTATACTATGACTGACAACGATAAAAAGGAGTTAGAGCGATGATGTTTAAACGGTTGGGAAAAGGAATAGCTGCATTTCTTGTAGTGGTGGCTATTGTATTTGTTGGTTTTAAAGCCCTAGGATATATAGAGCAAATGAAGATGAATTCGATTGTGAATAGTGAAGAAGCTAGGGGAGTATACGAGAAAGATTTAAAGTATATAGATAAAGATGCTTTTACACAACAGGGAGTGATTCAATCGTATGAAATTTCATCCTATGAAAAGAATCCGATGGGCGGGATTATTGTGTATTTGTATGTGAATGATCATAAAGAGTATACAGTATCCGTGTTTTTACATAAAAATGACTCTGACGGGAAATTAGTTTCTGGTGGAGGAGGTTGGTCCCCGCAGTTAGAACAATTGATAAAAGAAAAGAATCAGTAAAGGATATAGAAAAAGCGGAAGAGATGATTATTCTCTTCCGCGTATTTTTATACAGATATCATTTTACATAAAAGTAACCCTAAGTAGTAACGAACGAAGAATGCGGCACATGTTCCAGTATCATCTAAACCTTCTAGGCTGGAAATGACCAGCTTCAAGTGAAGATAAGCTACCTTTAAAAATAATTGTGAAAGATAGGGATTTTTATAAATTTGAAATAATAAAAAAACAAAAGGGTGTTTGTTTCATTCTATCAGGGTGATTTTTCGAATATTACAACGCTGTAATACATAAAAAAAGAATGAATCGCATAGGGGTGGGAATATGGAAAATTGTTCGAACAGAAACCGAATATGAGATTAAAAATATTTTTCGTATTTTTGTAATAAAAGATTAATCAGTTTACCATTGTTTTTTCCCCTCGATTTTTCGGTAACATTAATAAGCAGATTTGAGAGAAATTAGGAGATATACATAATGAAAAGTCCTCGTACATGGGTGAAGAAAAATCGTCTGTGCACTCAGCATTTTTCGCTGTAGGAGCAACGACGGTGACACCAGCAATTTATGCGCAAGATGACGCAAAAAGCAAAAGAGGAAGCAGCTGCGATTCAAGATGCACAAAGCTACATCGCAATCGAGCAAACGAGCGGGAAAAATTTTTGATGCAAAACAATCAAGATGAAGTTCGCGGGATTGCTTCCATGAGTAAAATGATTTCACAATATTTAATTTTTAGAAGCGATTAAAAATGGAGAAGTGACTTGGGAAACACAAATCCCAGTAAGCGACCGCGTTCACCAATTGAGTGCGAACTATAGTTTATCCAACGTGCCGCTTCTGCCGAGTGAAAAATACACGATTAAAGAATTATTCGACGCGATTTCCATCTATTCAGCCAACGCCGCAACATTAGCGGTGGCCGAATATATTGGAGGTTCTGAAGCCAACTGGATTGAACGTATGAAAGCCAAACTCGATGAGTGGGAAATTAAAGATGCCACCATCATCAATGTAACGGGTTTACCGAATAAATATGGTGGCGCTGATAAAAATCCGTCATACGGTGATGAAGACGAAAATAGCATGTCGGCCCGTTCAGTGGCGATTATCGCGAAGAACTTGGTGAATGATTTCCCTGAGATTTTAAAAGTATCATCGATTTCCACACAAACATTCCGACCAAATAGTTCAGGAACGACGAAGATGGATAACTTTAACTACCTGCTTCCAGGGCTGCTCTTCGAATATGAAGGGGTAACAGGGTTGAAGACAGGAACGAGTGATGCCAGCGGTGCGTCGATTACAACGACTGCCACACGCAACGGCTTCTCGGTGATTGTTGTATCGATGGGGTCTAAAGAACCGTTGAATCGTTTCAAAGTAACAAGACATCTATTAGATGAAGTGTTCAAGAAATATGAAGGCCTTCTTGTCGGCGCGCCTGGAAAATCCGTTCAAAACTTGGCGCCTATCCAATTAGAAGGTGGAACGGAAGAAACGCTTGGCGTGGATTACGGAAAAACCTTTATTGCGGCCGTACCAAAAGGAACAGCACTTAGCCAAATCAAGATTTCGTTCACACCAGCAGATGATGTGAAGACAGAAGATGGCAAAGTGAAAGCTCCTGTGACGGCAGGGCAAACGGTTGGAACATTGAATTTTGAGATGCCAGGAGAAAATCTTGGTTATGTCGATGGCAAAGACCACGGGACAGTGGAAGCCCTAGCCGCATTCGATGTAGAAAATTCTAACGTTGTGACAGAAAGTATGCGTGGAGCGAAAGGATTTTTCGAACAAATGGTTCACAAAGTCCAAGACTTCTTTGGGGGCATCTGGAGTAAAATCCAAAGTGTCTTCTCACCAGAAACTTCGAACTAGGAATTGGCTAAAAGGCTTGCACTTTTCACTAGAGACGTGTACAATTTTAGACAAATGATACAGTATGAATAGTACCTGCGATCCTTTTGTAGAGAGCTAGTGGTTGGTGAAAACTAGTAAAGAGAGACCAGCGAATCCACATACGGTGCGAGAGCGAAAACATTGATTAAGCTATCCGGAGAAAACCGTTATCCCATAAATGAGCGCAATGGAAACATTGAAACCGGGTGGTACCGCGAAGAAAATTACTCTACTTCGTCCCTTAGACAATTGTCTGGGACGGAGTATTTTTTTATACTGAAAACACAAAATGGAGGGAAAACTATGCTAGATATCAAACGCATTCGTGAAAATTTTGAAGAAGTGGCTACAGCTCTAGGAAACCGTGGAGTTGACCGCGCAACAGTGGAAGAGTTACGTGACTTAGATGAAGAACGTCGTGCACTCATCACTAAAACAGAACAATTAAAACAATACCGTAATACGGTAACAGAAGAAATCTCTCTCTTCTAAAACGCAACAAGGAAGACGCAACAGAGAAAATCGCTGAAATGAAACAAGTCGGCGAAGACATCAAAGCAACTGACGCTCATTTAGCAGAAGTGGAAGAAAAAGTAGAATACATCGCATCTCGCTTACCAAACACAGCTGCAGAAGGAGTGCCAGTAGGGGCAGACGAAACAGAAAACGTTGAAATTCGCCGTGAAGGAACTCCTCGTGTATTCGACTTCGAACCAAAACCTCACTGGGAAGTGGCAGAAGCCCTAGATATCTTAGACTTCGAACGCGGAGCTAAAGTGTCAGGAAGCCGTTTCTTATACTACAAAGGCCTTGGAGCTCGCCTAGAACGTGCAATCTACAACTACATGCTTGATTTACACGTTGAAAAACATGGCTACACTGAAATGATCACGCCATATATGGTAAACGAACAATCAATGTACGGTACTGGTCAATTCCCTAAATTCAAAGAAGATGTGTTCCAATTAACAGACGAACGCAATTTAACATTAATCCCAACAGCGGAAGTACCACTTACAAACTACTACGCAAATGAAATCTTAGACGAAGCGCAATTACCAATCTACTTCACAGCGCTTAGTCCATCATTCCGTTCTGAAGCTGGTAGTGCGGGCCGCGACACTCGTGGATTAATTCGTCTTCACCAATTTAACAAAGTAGAAATGGTGAAATTCGCGAAACCAGAAGATTCATTCGATGAATTAGAAAAAATGACAGACAACGCCGAAGATGTACTACGCGGATTAGGCTTACCATTCCGTACAATCGTGTTATGTACTGGCGATATGGGATTCTCAGCGGCTAAAACTTATGACGTTGAAGTTTGGATTCCAGCGCAAGATACTTACCGCGAAATCAGTTCTTGCTCAAACTGCGTGGACTTCCAAGCGCGTCGTGCGAAAATTCGTTTCCGTCGTGAAGACAGCGGCAAGATTGAATTGGTGCACACATTAAATGGTTCAGGGTTGGCAGTAGGACGTACGGTGGCAGCTATCCTTGAAAACTATCAGAACGAAGATGGTAGCGTGACAATCCCTGAAGTACTTGTACCATATATGGGTGGCGTTACAAAAATTGGGTAAAGGAACCCCAGGGATACTTTAAGTAGTAGCTCAAAATAAATCATTAACAGTTAAAAAGCCTCTATATTGAAGAGCAGTTCCACAACCTTTGAATCCTTTCGGATGTTTGTATAGTGGTAATTGTAAGGATACCGTCAGGAGCCAAATGTCTCCTGACTACCAAGCTTCAAACTGACTCTACGGGTTACACCCTAGAGTCAGTAATTCACATTGGTTATGATTCCCTTACGATTACCACTATACATCCGAAGGATTCCTTGTTGTGGAAAGTCTTTTCGCATAGAGGCTTTTTGTTATGTTTCATTCATTGTACTTAGCAGTATCCCTTGGCTTTCTATCATATTTGCCATCCAGTATGGGCAAGCACTTCAAAGTTTGTCCGCTGGGGAAGGGTAGGACGGAGAAGAAAGTGCCCAGCACTCTCTGTCTCTTGTCCCTTTCCCCGTCCTCCAGAAATACGATTCACACAGACCGCGCTCACCAATCCATTCAAAAATTCACCCAACAATGTTTCATGCACAGGTTCTATGCCGTCTGAATGCCCCATAATAAAAACACGAAAGCTCCTCGGAGACTATAGTAGTGAGAATAGCGAGTGCAACCGAAGAGAATTACGGACTCTGGAAATTCATTTTCTAGAGTCCGTTTGAAATTCGGTAGGAATTGAGACTTCGGCTCAATCCGGTGCAGCTGTTCTCACTACTATGTAGGCCTCCGAAGGAGCTAGTAGTGTTTTTATTTTATTTAGAAAAGCTCACATTCAACGTGCGTAAGAAGCGGTCCATTAAACTGTTGTTGGTTTTGTGCTCTTGTTGAATGGATTTGGCGAGTGCGACTTGGTCGGTGATGATGCCGTTAACGGGAGTATCCACGTATTTCTCGAGGGCTTCATCCGTATTGATGGTCCAGACAAACACCTCATGTCCTGTTTCTTGCGCATGCAGTACCGCCAGTTCCTGGTAAGAAAAATCTTCTACCACATAGAAATCCACCTTCGCGTCTCCGAACCCGCCAAATTGAATTGGAATCACAAAACCAGTTGTGATTTCCGGTGCTTTTGCCTCGAGTTCTTCCATGACTTTTCAAATCAAGAGACATGACTTTGTTTGAGTTGTCGATGGCGAGCTCTTTGTATTTTGCGATGAAAAGATCCACGTAGTTTGCAGGCTCACCGCCATGTGGTTTGAGCTCGATGACAAGTGGCATGCCAATTTCTTTGGCCGCTTTGAAAAACTCCTCAAAAGTAGGAATGTGGCTCTTGAATCCGTCTTGTTCAATCGGAAGTCCACGAACTTCGTCTAAGGTCATATCTTGAACGCGTTTATTCAAACCAGCTAATCGCTTCAAGTTGTAGTCGTGCATGACGACGAATTGATTGTCTTTTGTCAGAAGGATATCCATCTCTACCATGTTGGCGCCGGCTTCTTTGGCCGCTTTTAATCCTTCAATCGAGTTCTCAACGGCTTCACTAACATAGCCGCGGTGACCGATGATGATAGGGTCGTTGGCTGATTCCGTTCTATAGGTAGAGAGCGTCGTGAGAACCCCGCTTCCTGTTACGAAGAGAAGAGCAAAGGCCGTCACGATTTTACGTTTATGTTTAATTTCTTCATGGTGATGATACACTTCAAGCGACGCCAATTTATGCTCGTGAATGATTTTCGTCATAAAAATAAACGTAGCAATCTTTGTATAAAGGATAATGAAGCCTTGTAGTAACTTGGCAATGGCTAACACACTACTTAAGAGAAGCGTGTTCGAACCATCTGGATCTAGGAGTTCAACGAGGACGACACTTCCAAGGGAGATAAAAATAACGAGAATCGCAAGGCCCCCTTCGACGACTGCCGAAATAAAAAGCAACCGCACAGTATTCTTCTTCGTCAACTTCCAGCTTGTGACGATATTTTTTGTAAATGGCTGGTCGGTAAGAATCTGAAGTGGAATCGCAAGGGCACTTCTTGTGTGAAAGTAGAGTAGGACAACAATCAGTCCAGTGTAAAAGATCATTCCGCTGCTCGTCTTAGTGATTTCATCCGTAATAAATTCGGGAATCACGATTTTTTTTGAGATAAATGTTAATTCCCCAATATTAATAATCGGCAAGAGTGTTAAAAAATAGAGCCAGAACGTAATAAAATGACCGTTCAATAATTGCTTGAGTTCACTAAATGCATTTTGAATACTACTGCGCCATGAAAAATGAATGCCGCGAATCGTTCCGTAAATCATGAAGATGAGTATCGAGAACTCCATGAAAATGAGAAACGCGAATGCGAGTAAATATAAAATGAATAATGGAATGGACCAAGGGCTTAATAAAACGGTCTTAAAAATTCGAGAAGTTTAAATTGGATTGCCCTGTCATAAAGAGCATTCCACTAAAAATAAGTGTTAAAAAGCCAAATCCAAATACAGATATAAAAATTGTAAAAAGATGGAATTGCGTAAATACATCCAGCTGTTCTGCGTCAAATTGCTTAATGTAAAGCGGATGGTTTTCCATACAGGGGATTTTTTTGATTCATAAAGCCTCCGATGTGTCAAAAGTTCGTTAGATTTACCTTAGCACGAACGAAAAAGAAGCGCAAGTTACTCCAAAAACAGTATTGAAAAAAATACTGTAATAGAACTTATAATGGAGAAAGTAATCAAAAAAATAGAAAAGCTTTTCAGGAGGGAATCATGAAAAAAAGACTGTTAACATTATTCTGTTTAGTAGCGACTGTAGTACTTGCTGCTTGTGGCGTAAAAAAGTAGACGCTGGTGACCACATCAAAACAACTTTTTACTGGATTAGATACAAAAGGGGAACTTGTATATCAAGTAAATACTCAAGAGTTAGTAAAAAGAGTTCTTACTAGCAAACCCTAAAGCAGATGCGAAAACAGAAGAAGAAGTTCGTGTTGCTGCAACAAAAGTGAAAGTAACACCAAGCAAGACAGAGGGATTATCAAACGACGACGAAATTACCTTCACATTCGCTTCAGATAAAGATGCTGAAAAATACTTTAATCTTCCAAAAGAAACAAAAGTGAAAGTTAGCGGCTTAAAAGAAGCGAAAAAATTAACGGCTGAAGAATTAGCGAAAATTACTTCATTAGAAGTGGAAGGCTTTAACAAAGGTGGCCGTGCAGAAGTTCATGTGACAGATTCTAAATTGTCATTCTTACGTTTCAAAGTTGAAAACAATGGCAAATTAGAAAATGGAAAAGATGCCAAAATCGTGTTAGACGGTAATTTCGCTAACTTATTAGAAGACAGAGGTTATGTATTAGAAGGCGACGGAAGCTTCACTCTTCCTGTTAAAGGATTGAAGACAGTTGCTGAAAAACTTGATGATGCTAAGAACAAAGACGAAATTATTGCAAAACTAAAAGAAGAAGTGAATAAGAAATTTAGTGGAAATGATAAAGTAACATTTGATAAAACTTATTATCGTGGTCTAGCGAATAATGTTGACAATTCATATTCGTATGGGGATGAGATTGTTCGCGGTAATGGGAACTTAGTAATGACGCTTCAAGTGGAAACTAGCTTTGGATTCAAAAACGTGTATGCGGTTGGATTTACAAATCTTATAACGAATGAAGAGGGCAAGATGGAACTTAAAGACGCACGTGTCATTTCAACAACGTATGCGGACTTTTCTACAGCAACTCAAAAATTAGAATCAATCGGGTATACAGAAGTTAAATAATTGAGCAAACTAAAAGCCTACGAAACAATGTTTCTAGGCTTTTTACTTTTTAGAGATTTAATTCTGTCTAATTTTTTCTGAATACAACTTCGTAAGTCGGTCTACCACACTCAACTTTCTCATAGTCATCCGAATTCCAAATTTCTTTTCAAGATAATTTGTGTTTAAACGTTTTTCGAGCATCACGTGGTAAATATAGGTAACAACACTCGTGACCACTATAGAACTCTTCATCTCCAAAAATTCTCCCTACTAAGTTCTGTTAGAGTACTTTCGGGAATCTCCTCGTTAGTAAAAACTAGATGAATACGAGAACTATCATAAGTATTATCAAATGGGTTTTCTTGAGTAGCAATCTCTAATTGATTAATTTCTTTGATAATTATTGATAAATCAGCTCCAATTTTATCGAAAATTGTATCATGAACTAACTTTCTGATTTCTTCGTCAGATAACTCTGATTCTAAAATAATATTCCCACTCTGAATATATGTTTGAACGTTTAAAAAACCAACTTCTGTTAGGATTTCTACTAAATAAGACATTTTTGGAATTCTATTGTTGCCAGTTGGTGTTACACCACGAAGGAAAATAATCTTTCTCATATTAACTTTCCGAAGCGTCCTTTTCTAGAGAGTTCATCATTTCAAGAAAATAACAAGGGTCTCCCGTTGAAAAATAATTAAACCATGCTTCGACTGTAGTTTTTGAATACAGGCCCAACTCCTCGACAATAAACTTAGCCCATAATAAAGAACCGGCTGAACTCGCAGTAATAAGTTTTCCGTCTTGAACTGCAATCTCATCTTTATAATAATCATGTCCTCGATAATGTTGGCTCATCTGGCTTAAAAAGAATGAAGCATTACTCGTATGATATCGATTGTCTAAAATTCCTTTTTCGGCTAATCCCAAAGTAGCTCCACAGATTGCTCCAACTAAGATATTTTCTTGTAATAGTTTAGAGGCAAGTTCTAAAACGTCATCTTGTTCATTGTTCAACCAACTATCTCCTCCAATAAGCAATAGAGCGTCTGTATTTACAGTATCTATATCATATAGATTAAGATCTGGAACAATTGTCATCCCTCCAGCAGTTTTTTATAGACTTTTTCCCTTTAGAAACCGTTAATAATTTTACTTTTAGCTTCTCCTAGCATAGCCTGTAAACTTAGAGCATGCATCAAATAGCCGTGTTCCCAATCAGCCATAGTATCTTGAACATACATATATATGTTTTTCATAATTTTGTACCTCTTTGATAAATGATTTTTATACTGATTGTATCATATTTTTCTATCTCACGGTAGTACAAAAATGTTTTTTTAAATTCATCAGTAAAATAGCAATTTTTAGGTATTAGATGTCTTGTGGTGGAAAAATTATCATATTTTCGACCTTTTCAAGTGCTTCTATTCAAGTGTCTTTTGCACTCGGACTCAGTTGCTCAAAAATTCACTTATAAGTGAATTTCGGGCATTTTATAGTAGAACGTTTTTCTTCTTCATAAATCCCGACTTTATGCCGTTTCTGAAGCGTTTAAGAGTGTGAAAAGGGATGATGTCATATTTTGATATTTTAGAAAAATACGATAGCAGCGCGGTTTCTAGCACTAATTTTTACAAAAAAATTCAATTTTCTTACACCAAAAAACTCCCCTGCGGTACTGCAGGGGAGTTTGCTTTATAGTTTATTTAGTTCATTTACAAGATCGATCATGCTTAAATCTTGAGAACAGATAACGGTCTTTCCTTTAATTTTTGGGAGAGCGAAGTTACTCAAAATCACCTTGTAGTCTGTCTTCGCAAGTAAGTCTAATGAGATTTCTAGATCGTCATACGTATGATACTCAAAACGGTTAGCGGCATTTTGTTCTAAATAAGAAGCCAAGAATTTTGGATAGTACTCATCGAAGTCGTTTAAGATAAGGACTTTGATTTTTTCCTGTTTTGCTTGTAGTTGAGAAACTAGACCTTCCCAGTGCGTATAGAAGGTGTAAAATTAAATGCGAAATATTTCGTTGACGATTCATGTTTTTTCACTTCATGCTGATAATTTTCTAATAATTCCGTGACATCTTTATAGAAGTTCGGGCATAGTGAACGGAAGAATTTCATTAGTGGTATCTTTTTGTCAAATAAGATAAAGTCTGAGTGAATTTCAATTCGTTCTAATTGAGAAGTGTTGTGTAAATGCCATAATAGTAAATCATAGTTTTCACATTTTAAATTGTATCGTTTTTCTAAAGTTTGAATTTTTGTTACTAATGACTCAAATGATAAGCGAGCGCGCTCATTTTTCCTTACAGGGCAGCTGAAAACTCTTCTAAAGTTAAGAAAAATGAGGTTGCAAGAAAATTGAGAAGGATTGTTCTAAAATTTCTGGAGTAACTATCAATCCGGTTTCTTTTGTAAATTGTTGTACAATTTCTGAGCCCTTCCAATTGATTATAGTAATCGTAAAATTTATCTTTTTCTTTGATGTTTTTCTACAAAATGTCCTTGATAAGTACGGAAAAAGTTAACAGTGAAAATCATTTTTGAATACTCGATAACTTTCGAAACTTTGTGGAAAGTTTGAAGACTTAAAAATGTTAACAAGAATCTTTTCTAGAGAAGATTCATCTATAAAGTCAAAGGGCCAATCAAAGAAAGAGGTTTTTCTCCGTAAAATATTGAACAAAAAGAAACGAATATCTTGCTCGTTCCCTACAAATTGTAAAAGTTTTTCTTTGAAATTTGGAAGTCAAATTCTTCTTCAAGTGATTATTAATCTTTTGGATATAACGATTCAATGTTGAAGTGGTGATGAATAGTTGTTGAGTTATTTCTGATACATTCGTTTTTTTCGCAAAGAAATAAGTATTCTAGAATTTCATAACAAACGGAATGTGAATAATAATACGGATAAATCACCTCTGTACTTAAATTTTGTGGCAACTCGATACGTACACCATTTGTGGAGAATAATATATCCAAACCTTCGATATTGTCTCGTAAGAAAGCAAGATCAATCTTGATGGCGCGACTAGATACCTTAAATGCTTTTGCGAGTTCATCAATATGAATCCAACCATTCGCTTGAATTAAATAGTCTACGATATCGATTTGACGATTTTGATTTTTTTGAAAGTAGTGCTCTCATAGTTCTCTCCCTTTATTTTTGTTAATAACATCACAATTGATTATATCAAATTATAATATATCATATTTTAGAATAAATTTATAGCATTTTTCTTAACAAAAAAATCATAATTAGTAAAAAAACAATTATGAAAATGAAAAACGGTATATATGGAAACAAAAATATTTTTCAAAAAAATTTATAGTTTTTCTATTGCGCGAATTGTCAGAATATTATATACTACTCTCAAGTTGAAAAATTCATCCATGAAAAGAGGGGTATTATGAAATTTAAAAAATTCACACTAGGCGCTGTGGTTGCAGCAATTTTAGCAGGTTGTGGAAACGCAGCAGATAGTAATACAGTCAAAATCGGAGGGAACTTCGAATTAACAGGAAACGTAGCGACTTACGGTACTTCCATGAACAACGCAGCTCAATTAGCGGTTGAACAAAAAGGCAAGTTATTAGATAAGGAATTGAAATACGTTTCATATGATAACAAATCAGACAAAACAGAAGTAGCTTCAGTAGCGAAGAAATTAGCTTCTGAAAAAGTGGTCGGTGTGGTCGGACCAGCGACAACAGGGGATGCTTCAGTATCAATCCCAGTTAACGAACAAGCAAAAATCCCAACAGTTTTCCCAGCAACAACAGGGGACGGCGTAACATTGAAAAACGCAGAAGATGCATCTTCAGTATATGAATACATCTACCGTGTATGTTTCTCTGACAGCTACCAAGGGGTTGTAGGTGCGAACTTCGTAAACAAAAAATTCGGAAAAGCTAAAGTAGCCATCTTACAAGATACAGGTAATGACTACTCTAAAGGGTTAGCAGATGCCTTCGAAAAAACTTACACTGACAGCAAAATCGGTGGAACAGTTGTCACTCGTGAATACTACCAATCAAAAGACACAGACTTCCAAGCAGTATTAACAACATTGAAATCTAAAGACTTCGATGTATTATATGTTCCTGGTTACTACGAAGAAGTTGGTCTAATCATCAAACAAGCACGTGAAATGGGGATCACTCAACCAATCGTTGGTGGTGACGGACTTTCAAGTGACAAGTTAGCAGCATTAGCAGGAAACAGCTCAAACCTTTCTAACGTTTACTACACTTCACACTTCTCAACATTAAGTGAAGATGCAGACGTTCAAGCGTTCGTTAAAGCGTACAAAGAAAAATATGGTTCAAATCCAGATACTTTCGCCGCTTTAAGTTATGATGCCACTCAATTGTTAATGAAAGCAATCGAAAAAGCAGGTTCAACTGATCCTCAAGCAATCACAAAAGCTTTAGCAGAAACAAAGACTTCGATGGTGTCACAGGTACATTCTCAATGGGTGCAGACCACACACCAGTGAAATCAGCAGTTGTCATCGAGTTCCAAAATGGACAAGAAGTAAGTGCTCAAGAGTACTCAGCTGATTAATTTTAGTTATAACAGTATTTGTCAAGAGAGGCACGAAGGGGACTTCCGCCTCTCTTTTCCACTAGATAAAGGATAGATTTGAAAGGAGAAAATATATGGAGTTGTTAGTTCAACAATTGGTAAACGGGCTTGCAGTCGGAAGTATTTACGCATTGATTGCGCTTGGGTATACCATGGTTTATGGGACAATTAAGCTCATTAACTTCGCACACGGGGATGTGTACATGATGGGGGCGTTCATTGGATATTTTGCCGTAATGGTCTTGAAGATGAATGTATTCCTAGCGCTCTTGGTAGCAATGGTGGTCTGTGCAGTCTTAGGAGTTGTGATTGAACGTGTGGCCTATAAGCCGCTTCGTAAATCCACTCGTGTCGCTGCGTTGATTACGGCTATCGGGGTGTCTTACCTATTAGAAAATGCAATGAGTTATTTCTTTGGAGCGGAATCTCGCCCGTTTCCTTCAGACTTTGGAACTGAAACCATCACATTATTCGGAGACGTTTCAGTGAACGGAAAACAAATTTTGATTTTCGGGGTTACTGTGGCCTTAATGGCGTTATTACAATTTATCGTTCGTTATACAAAAATGGGGAAAGCCATGCGTGCGGTTGCCGTGGATGAGCAAGCTGCTCAACTGATGGGGATTGACGTAGACGGAGTGATTTCCTTTACATTCGCGCTCGGTTCAGCGCTTGCCGGGATTGCTGGTGTCCTTGTTGGGGTGTACTACAATACCATTTCAACAACAATGGGGATTACAGTCGGACTAAAGCCTTCGTTGCGGCCGTACTTGGCGGTATCGGAAGCATTCCTGGGGCCATGGTCGGTGGTTACCTCATCGGTTTACTAGAAACAATGGTAAGCTTCTTCGGTTACTCACCATACCGTGACGGAGTGGTTTACTTCCTATTATTCATTATTTTAATCGTGTTACCAGCTGGATTGTTTGGTAAAAATGTCAGAGAGAAAGTGTAGGTGAAGAAGATGCAAAGATTTCATAAAAAGAATATTCGTTGGACACTGTTCGCATTAGGAATGTACGCTCTTCTTTTCGTACTTGTACAAACAGGAGTGATTAACTTCTATTACGAAAGTACCTTCATTAATATCATGATCAATATTATCTACGCCGTTGGATTGAACCTGATTCTTGGGGTTGCCGGACAGTTCTCACTTGGACATGCAGGATTTATCGCGATTGGTTCTTATAGCGGTGCGATTCTTGGAAAAATGATGAACGGTCTTCCAGGATTATTTGCTGGGATGGCAGTCGGAGTAGTGATCTCTGTTATCGTCGCGTTCCTTGTTGGATTACCAACACTTCGTTTAAAAGGGGACTACCTAGCGATTGCGACTCTAGGGGTTGCGGAAATCATCCGTGTAGCCGTGACAAACATGAAAATTACAAATGGTGCTGCTGGTATCAGCGGTGTGCCTTTGACAAACACATGGACGATTACATATATCGCTCTTGGATTAACAACAATCTTAATCTTGAACTACACATTCAGTAGTGCAGGTCGTGCCACTTATGCGGTATTGCAAGACGAAATCGCTGCGGAATCAATGGGGGTTCAAGTCACAAAATACAAAATCTTGGCCTTCGTATTAGGAGCAGCCACTGCAAGTATCGGTGGAACGCTTTCTGCTACAACGCTTGGAGCAGTAACGCCAAGTGACTTCACGTTCATGAAATCAATCGAAGTATTAATCATCGTGGTATTCGGTGGTATCGGAAGCTTCACAGGTTCATTCGTGGCAGCCGTATTACTTGGAATCATCAACCTTGTCCTACAACCATTTGGACAATTACGTATGATCATCTATGCGGTAGCGCTAATCTTAATCATGATTTTCCGTCCAGGTGGATTGCTTGGGACTTGGGAATTCAAACTAGGAGACTTCAAGTTTTCTAAGAAGAAAGAAACAAAGGAGAGTGGGAAGTAATGTTATTAGAAGTTAATGGACTAACAAAAAACTTTGGTGGACTTTCTGCTGTTTCTAATGTTTCGATGAAAGTAAACAAGGGCGAGTTAATCGGACTTATCGGACCAAACGGGGCTGGGAAAACGACTTTCTTCAACTTGTTAACAGGGGTTTACGAGCCAACAGAAGGAACGGTTAGCTTAGAAGTAGACGGACAGTTGAAAAACTTAAACGGACTCGCACCTTACAAGCGTACAAGCTTTGGAATGGCACGTACCTTCCAAAATATTCGTTTGTTTAAAGATTTATCCGTACTAGAAAATGTAATGATTGCCATGCACGCACACTCGAGCGATTCATTGTTCTCAACATTATTCCGTACGAAGAAATACTATGATACAGAAGCAAAAATGCGCGAAGAAGCGGTTGAATTGCTAAAGATTTTCAACTTGGATACACTTAAAGATGAAAAGGCGAAAAACTTAGCATACGGGCAACAACGTGAACTAGAAATCGTTCGAGCCTTAGCGACAAAACCAAAAGTCTTATTCTTGGATGAGCCTGCAGCGGGGATGAACCCGCAGGAAACAGCGCAATTAACAGAATTGATTGCTAAAATTCAAGCAGAGTTCGATTTAACAGTGGTGTTAATCGAGCACGATATGTCGCTTGTTATGAAAATTTGCCAACGCATTTACGTGTTGGAATATGGAAGACTTCTTGCAGAAGGAACTCCAGAAGAAATTAAACAAAATCCTGCAGTTATTAAAGCGTACTTAGGAGGTGAGTAGATGTTAGAAGTTAAAAATTTATCAGTTCATTACGGAATGATTCAAGCCGTACGTAATGTTGATTTTAAAGTGAACGAAGGGGAAATCGTGTCTCTTATCGGGGCAAACGGGGCCGGGAAGTCAACCATCTTGAAGACTTTATCAGGGCTTATCCATCCTTCAGAAGGCGAAATCATATACTTAGGTGAGAACATCGCTTCAACATCTGCGAAGAAAATCGTTGAGAAAGGACTCGTGCAAGTGCCAGAAGGACGTCACGTATTCCCAGGATTAACGGTAAAAGAAAACCTTGAACTAGGGGCATTTCTACGCAAGGATAAAGAAGAAATTCAAAAAGATATGGAAGCTGTCTTTGAGCGTTTCCCAATCTTGAAAGAGCGTAAAGAGCAAGATGCACAAACCCTCTCTGGTGGGGAACAACAAATGTTAGCGATGGGCCGTGCGTTAATGAGCCGTCCAAAACTATTGCTACTAGACGAACCTTCAATGGGGTTAGCACCAATCTTCATCCGTGAGATTTTCAAAATCATTCAAGAAATCCAAAAGACAGGGACAACGGTTTTACTGATCGAGCAAAATGCGAAAATGGCATTGTCGATTTCAAATCGTGCGTATGTATTGGAAACTGGATCGGTAGTACTGAGCGGTACAGGACAAGAGTTGTTAGAAAGTGATGAAATTCAGAAAGCATATCTAGGAGGGTAATCATGGAAGTTAAAGATTATATGTCAACCAATGTTATTACAGTAACGCCTGAAACAACGGTTATGAAAGCTCTAGACTTAATGAAGGAGCACGACATTCACCGCTTGCCAGTTGTAGAAGATGGAAAGTTAGTCGGACTATTAACAGAAGAACTTGTTGCAGGGCACTCACCTTCAATGGCGACAAGCCTATCAATGCATGAGTTGAACTATTTATTAAACAAGACAACTGCTAGCGAAATTATGCAAAAGCAAGTCTTAACAGTGAAGGCTCATACATTATTAGAAGAAGCAGCATCTCTTATGCGTCAGCAAAATGTCGGCGTCTTACCAGTCGTAGATGCGCGTGGACAGGTTGAAGGGATTATTACCGACAAAGATATTTTCGATGCGTTTATCGAAATTTCTGGATACAACACTCCAGGTTCTCGTTTATTCATTGAAATCAATGAGGATAAACCAGGTCCTCTGGAAGAAATTTCAAATGTGTTGCGCGAAAACAACGTGAACGTTTCGACAATTTCTGTGTATCACCGCGATGGGAAGGTGCAAGTGGTGCTTCATGTGGACTCTACTGAGCCCGATGAAGTGGCTGACTTTATCGCACAAAAAGGCTATCGCGTGATTTCAGCGATGAAGAAATAGTGGGAAGGTTTAAAGCGTTGCTTTAAAATCCTTGGACGTCTTCATAGTTATGAAATAACTGCAACGGCCTGAGCCTAGGTCTCAGTCCTTGCGAAACTCAAAGAGCTCCAAAGCGATTCTCGCTATGGGGCTCTAATTCTTTCGCATGCATATCGTTATTTCTATTACTATAGAGTCCAAGGATTTTTTGCAACGCCTCCTAGAATATCTTTTTCATCGGGAATCACGATTTTTATGTAAAAACTTGCATCGGGCTCAGTCTTCGCTTTTAACTTATTTTTGCGAACGGTGCCTATCACGTGATGTTGTTTGGCGGGGTTCGCGGAGGGCGTTGAGTGGAGGCGGGGGACGGTGTATAATGGTGGGGAGATTCAAGGAGGTTTTGCGGATGAAATTTGATTTTACAACGGAATATGACAGACGTGGAATGGACGCGCTAGCTGTTGATGGGCTGGGGTTGATTCCAGGGAAGTCGCCAGATAGACCGAAGAAAGGCTTCGGTGTGATTCCGATGTGGATCGCGGACATGAGTTTTCCAACGGTGCCGACGGTGGTTTCGGCGATGCAAAAACGATTGGAACATCCGATTTTCGGGTACTTTATGCCTTCTAAAGAGTACTACGAAAGCATTATTCAGTGGCATGCGCGCCACCATCAAGTGACTGGGTTAACGCGCAAGCATATCGGTCATGAAAATGGAGTGCTTGGGGGAGTCGTGTCGACATTGACTTCGTATGCTGCGCCTGGAGATGCGGTATTAGTGCATAGTCCAACCTATGTCGGCTTTACGCAGTCGTTAAACGATAATGGATTGAAGGCCGTGCATAGCCGGCTTGTGAAAGATGAGCAGGGCGTTTACCGTATGGACTTTGAGGATATGGAGCGAAAGATCAAAGCGCATAAGATTCATGTGGCGATTTTCTGCTCACCGCATAATCCAAGTGGTCGTGTATGGGAGAAAGAAGAAATCGAACGCGCGATGGAAATTTATCGCAAGTATGATGTGATTGTCGTGTCGGATGAAATTTGGTCGGATATTATTTTTAAAGGCCATAAGCATATCCCAACGCAGTCGATTTCAGAGGATGCGAAGAATCGCACCGTGGCCATGTATGCGCCAAGTAAGACGTTTAACTTGGCAGGCTCGTGGGAAGTTATCATGTGATATACAATGATGCGTTAAGAGACCGTGTTGAGTCAAAAGGGATGAAGCCGCATTATAACGCGATGAATGTGATGTCGATGCATGCGTTAATCGGGGCGTATCAAGAAGAAGGGTACGAGTGGCTAGAAGAGTTGCGTGAAGTAATCGAGAAGAATGCGGATTATGCGTGCGACTTTATTCACCGTGAATTTGACGGCGTGGAAGTGACCAAACCTGAAGGCACGTATATGCTCTTTATCGACTGTTCCGAGTTCTTGAAAAAACACAATCTGACGCTCGAACAGCTTGAAAAACGCGGCTGTGATGTCGGTGTGGCTTGGCAAGATGGCAAGATGTTCTTCGGCGAAGGCTGTATCCGTATCAACCTCGCGTTGCCGTACGCGCGTCTTGTAGAAGCATTTGACCGTATGAAAAAATATGTATTCGTGGACACTGTGCCACCATTAGACTAGGAGGATCCCTATGACAAAGAAAGTAATTCAAACAGAACAGGCTCCAAAAGCGATCGGACCTTACTCACAAGGAGTAGCCTACACAGGAGAAACGATTGTCGTCTCTGGACAGTTGCCAATCGTTCCTGAAACAGGGGAGTTCGCAGGAAGTGATATCGCCAGCCAAACGCATCAATCATTGAAAAATATCCGTGCGATTTTAGAAAGCGCAGGGGTCGGAATGGATGCGGTCGTGTCGACAACCGTGCTACTAGCAGATATCAACGACTTTGCGAATATGAATGAAGTGTATGGAGAGTATTTTGCGGCTCCTTATCCAGCGCGTATGGCGTTCCAAGCAGCAGCCTTACCAAAGAATGCTCTTGTGGAAATTCAAGCGATTGCTGTAAAAGGATAAATGGATTGAGCACTTGCGTCATCTGGCGCAGGTGTTTTTTGTTGGGGATTTTCTTCTACGAGGCGAGCGGTTGTGATAAAATAAGGAAAACAAGAAGAAAAGAGGCGTTGTGAGTGCAGACTGTAGAACAACCAAAAAAATCAAAACAATGGTCGCTGTTAAGCGGAATACTCGGAATTAGTTGGGGAATAGTATTTGTAGTAACGTATTATTTTTTACCACAAGCTTTCTGGGGAATTATTTTTATTTTAAGCTATTCCTATACAGCTAATGGAAAAGAATTTGCGGAAATCCTTCAAGGAGGATACAATGCATTAGCCATCATTTCGATTATTGTTTGGGCATTGCTAATCATTTCTATTTATGCAAAACGCTATTATCAAGGCGACCGTCGAGTTCCTCGCTGGATTGCGAATCTGCTTGTTGTTGCGGGCATCCTTGGAGTCGTCTCAACCCTTCCATATATTCTATTAGCAGAACCATCATTAAGGAATACCATTTACCATTTGCAGATGATAGGGATTCTTAAACTTCCAGTATTCTTTATGTTTACGGGATCAGCCATTTTATCGATTATTGCGGGAATCGGCTATCTTATTTCGTTAAAGAATTTTCGAAAAAAGAGACATGAGTAGTTGTGATAAAATAAGGCAAACAAGAAGAAAAGAGGTGTTGTGAGTGCAGGCTGTAGAACAACCAAAAAAATCAAAACTATGGGCGTTGTTAAGCGGAATACTAGGAATTGTATGGGGTGGACTCATCTTTGTGGCGCCTTCTTATATCTTGCCGAATATTTTTTCGATTGTCATTTTTAGTATTGTTTTTCCATTTACCGCGCCCTCAGAAGAAACCCTTCAGATTCTGCACCAAACGCAGATGATGTTTATTTATCTCGTTGTGTTTATTTGGGTGATGTTTATTGTCGCTAGAATTAGTCATCGCTATTATAAAAAGACGGGCGAAGTTCCGTATTGGATTACGAAAATCTTTTTACTGGCGGCAAGTTTAGGAGTTATTGCGACTCTGCCGGTTCTCGTTTCCTATATTCCAGGATTAACAGGCATCAATGATGTGACACTTCAAATCGGTGGAATGGGATCTGTTCTCATTATCACGGGTGGAGTTTCTGGACTGTTGGGCTTGATTTCTGGAGCTGGATATTTAATTTCGTTAAATCGATTTGACGGTTAGAGGAGTTGAGAAGATGAAAGATAAGAGATGGGCCAAAATCAGTGCGTTTGTAGGGATTCTAGGTGGCCCTTTAGCGATCTTTTTCCTATTTACGTTATTTGCGGCTGGACTTGGCGCTAGTCGTGATGGAGCAATGCTGTCCCTTGCATTATTAGTGACGACATTTGGAATTATTTTTTTCGTAGCGTTGAAAAGTGTGCACTATTATAAAGAGGATGAACGTGTGAATTCCGTGATGGCCAATTTATTTGTAGCCTCAAGCGGTGTAGGTTTCGTTATAAGCTTACTGATTGAGTCGGCAAATGTTCCAATAATTAGCGAACTCCTTGATTGGATTATGCTCGCGGTATTCGACGGAAGTGATGGCTTTGAACGTGCGCTCATTCTAATCTTTCTATCAGCAATTTTATCCGTAGTCTGGGGCATTTATTATGCGATTTGTCTAAGGAAATTTAAGGATTAGGACTAAGGGAGAGGTGTAAGATGGAAGATTTAACATGGGCGGTACGATGTGCTAATGTCGGCATTAAGGGAGGAGCGCTTTTGCTAGTGGCTACTGTAGTACTATTTGCTGCAGGACTCGGAGCAGATGGGTTCTTATTTACGATAGCAGCCCTACTGATAGTGGCTACTTATGTGACAATCTTCGTCGTCGCTCTTAAAAGTGCTATTTATTATAAAGGAGATTCCCGAGTTAAGAAGTGGGCCTCGAACTTGTTTTTACTGGCAGGGATTTTAGGGTGTGCCCCAATTCTTATCGTGATACTCAGTAAAGTTCTCTTCTTAGATCAAGCCGTGCTTCAATTCTTTGATTTGGTTGAGGAAGAAGTGGATATTTTTCTGATTCTCTTTCCGCCTATCGTAGTCGTTGGAGTGCTGTCGATTATTAGTGGCCTCGGTTACGCTTCTTGTCTGAAGAATTTTAAAGAATAGAGAGAAACATAGTTAGCAGGTGGCTTTTTTAAAGAAATTTGAGAATTAAAGACTGAAAGGAGACGAAAATATGAAAAGTAAAAAATGGGCAATGATTAGTGCTTTGGTAGGGTTTATTGGTGGTGGTTTTTCAGTACTATCACCATTTCTGTTAACTTTGCGGCAATTGCAAAAAGTGATTCGATACAGAATACCGTTCAATATGGTATGTGGATATTGAATCCTCTCGTATTCATTGTCGCTATAAAAAGTGCGCTCTACTATAAAGATGACGAACGAGTTCCTAACAAGGTCTCAAACTTATTTGTTTTAGCAGGGGCAGTGCTGCTTATTCCGGTAGTACTCACACTTCTAGCAACAGTTCCAGGTTTAGAGGCAATCAATGCAGTCGTTATAAATATCATCAGTAGTTTCAGTAGAGGCTTAGAAATGTATTTTGGCCCGCTACTTATGGGTGGATGTTTGTCGGTTCTTTCAGGCGTTTCTTACTTCCTATGCGCGAAAAACTTTAAAGAGTGATAGATAACTTTAAGCTTAGAGAGTTTCTCTAGGCTTTTTTATTTTGCATGCTTTATAATAATTGGGACAAAGAAAATTGGAGGCAAGTATGAAAGTTATTGTTATTGGTGGAGGAACGAGCGGATTGATGGCATCAGTCAGTGCGGCGATGCATGGCTCTGAGGTTGTGTTGCTCGAGAAGAATCCAACACTTGGAAAGAAATTACTACACACGGGTGGAACGCGTTGTAATGTGACGAACCGTCGTACCCCAGAAGAAATCGTGAAGCATATTCCGGGGAATGGCCGCTTCTTATATAGTGCCTTTTCGCAATTTGATAATCAGGATATTATTCAGTTCTTCGAGAGTCGCGGCGTGCGATTAAAGGAAGAAGATCACGGGCGTATGTTCCCAGTGACGGATTCGGCTAAGACGATTCTGGAGACATTTATTCAAGAAATTAAGAAATTAGGCGTGCAAGTGCGTACGAATGTGAAAGTGAAGACGATTCGTTTGAGCGATGGGGCCGTGCGAGTAGTGGAGCTGGATAATGGCGAACAACTCGAAGCCGATGCGGTCATATTGGCGACAGGTGGGGAAATCTTATCCGAAGACTGGCTCGACAGGGGACGGGTATGGGATCGCGAAAGTAGCTGGCCATACGATTACACCGCTTTTTGCCACAGAAGTTCCGCTAACGAGTGGCGAGGAGTTCATCAAGAAGGGCGAGCTTCGTGCGTTGTCGCTTCGCAATGTGGCGCTTAGTGTCTTAAATGGCAAAGGGAAGCCTGTTGTGACGCATCAGATGGACATGATTTTCACGCATTTTGGAGTGAGTGGCCCGGCTGTTTTACGTTGTTCAAGCTTCGTGCATCAAGTGCAGGAGAAAGAAGGCAAGAAGGACGTCGTGATGAGTCTGAATGCTTTGCCTGATATGAGCGACGCCGAACTCGATGCACAGTTTCGTGCGTTTGTGGAGGATGTGCCTCTAAAATCTATTAAAAATCACTTAAAAGGGTTACTTCCTGAACGATATGTAGAATTTTTACTAGCAAAAGTGGGGATTAGTGACCAAACAGCGGCAAACCGTCTAAGTGAAGCCAACTGGGCACAGATTAAAGAAGCCCTTACGAATTTCCGCTTTACCGTCAATGGATCATTGCCGATTGAGAAGGGATTTGTGACAGGTGGAGGCGTTCATTTGAAAGAAGTGAATCCGAAAACCTTAGAGTCAAAATTAACCCAAGGATTGTATTTCTGTGGAGAGCTATTAGACATCCATGGGTACACAGGTGGGTACAATATCACCGCAGCCTTTGTAACGGGTTACGTTGCCGGTATGCATGCATCTTTAGGGTATTAAATTTCTAGAAAAATTGGGATTAAACGTCACAGTTTCTTCACAAAAATTGTTTATAGTAATTGTATTCCCAAATAAGAATTATTTACTCCCAAGTAAATAAAAACTCTATCCTTTTTTTCCTCCCGTTTCTGACGGGAGGTTTTTTGTTGTATAAAATAAAAAAAGCAGTCCGAAGACCGCTTTATCAAAGTGAACATTGGTGGAGTGACCTTTCCACATCTCTTTCAGACCACAAGGGTGCGATAGCTGCCTGTTCTATCCTCAATGTTCTTTGTGTTGTTATTATAATGGAAATAGAAGAAGGGTGCAATTTTTCTAAAAAAGTAACTGAATGCAATGTAAATTTATGCTACAATAGGCCTATTGACAGTGTGAGGAGTTTGTGATGGCAGAGAAGAAATTAATGGAGAAGGTTGTACGAAAGGTACTACGCTCATTTCCAAAAGTGAATATGCCGCTGGATTATGTCCCATATCCGATTCCGTACCCGCCGCTTGCCAAGAGTCGCTTTGAGATTTTCGTGCATGTGGCTGAGCGTGGAAATGGTCCGCTGGGGCACGTGGATTTATGTATCGATGGGTTTGTTTATTCATATGGAAATTATGATGAGACCAATTTAAAACTAGGTGGCTGGATTGCTGAAGGTGTTCTGATTAAGGCACCGCGCGAGGAGTATATGCTCTTTTGTAAAAACCACTACCAAAAAGCGTTGCATATTTATACGATTGCTGTGACAGATGAGCAGATGGATAAGATTCATGCGTACTTGGCGAAGATATTAGAGCCGACGACACAGTGGCGTCCAACGGGAGAAGCGATTTACTATAATCCAACGTTTGACCGTTTTGAAGAGATGTATGTGTATTTCATGGCGCAACAGATGGATACCGTGTTCTATAAATTCAATCGTTCGAAGTTCATGACCTATAATGGTTGGACGAGAAACTGTGTTAGCTTCGCGGATCACGTGGCAAAAGTGTTGCGTGAAAGAGCGTTGCGTGCCAAAAATATGGTCTTTCCAGCTCAATACCATAAACGTCTCCAAAAACTACTAAAGAAAAACTCCCCGCTGATTACAAATTATGAAGTGTATTAGTCTATAAAAATTGGTGAATTTATATGAAATGTTCAGTGAAACTATACGAGCCATTGTATACGTTGAAGGCTATCGATGAGGATCTCTGGATTGTTGATGGTGAAATTGTTGAGATGAATTTTAAAATTACTCAAGTGCCATTTAGCACTCGAATGACAGTGGTGCGATTGGAAAATAATGACTTATGGATTCATTCTCCTATTCATTTAACACCGCAGTTGCGAAGTGAAATCGATGAGCTAGGCCATGTGAAGCATATAGTTGCTCCAAATAAATTGCATTACGTATATATGGAAGAGTGGAGTCAAGCCTATCCGGATGCGAAACTTTGGGCGACAAAAGGATTGGAGAAAATTTTTGATAACTCTTCATCTATCCAAAGTTATACAATCTTAGATAAAACAATCGACATTAGCTGGCTAGACGAAATTGATTATCTTCCGTTTGAAGGAAGTGCTGTTATAGAAGAGTCAGTATTTTTCCACAAAAAGAGTAAAACGTTAATTCTAACGGACTTGATTGAGAATATTGAAGTTGGAGAAGAGTGTTCATGTTTGCATCGTTTCTTGTTTAAAATAGGGGATAATGCATATCCAAATGGCCATACTCCAAGAGATTTAAGAATGACATTCTTTTTTAATAAGGAAACAGCGCAAAAGTGTTATCAACAAATAAAAGCGTGGAATCCTGTCAATGTTCTATTTGCACATGGAAAATGTTTTATTGGAAATGCTGAGGAAAAATTACCACAGGCATTCTTTTGGTTAGAGAAAAAATAAGCTACCTTGTAGAAAAACAAGGTAGCTTTTAGTTTGAAAGCCAAAGAGACCAACAGAATCTTAAATTTATCATTATTGAAAGTCGGAGTATAAATCGGTATACTATAATAAGAATTGAATAATTCTAAATAGAAAAAAATGGAGGTAATCATAATGATTAAAGAACTTATTAGTTTAGGAAAAATTTGCTAAAAAAATCAAGTGTATTTGCGGGAGGCGTTTTTATTTGGATCGTTAGGATTAAAACTATTAGCGAGCAAAGACGCAAAAGCATGTATATGCTAAAGCGGTCGCTACTTCTATAAATTAAAAAGATGGTATTGACGCAACTGTTTTCTACTGTAAAACAACATGCAGATGATGTCTTAGAAGAAGCAAAAGACTTATATGCTGAAGAAAAAAATGCACAATTAGTAGTAGAAACTAGTGAAAAAAATAATGAAGTATGTTATTAAACATCAATCAAACTCTAGAGTACGTTTAGAGCTCCCTTTTACATGTCCGCATCCAGTCCAAATGTATTTAGAGGAACTAGCTTTGCACAGTCCCAGGTATTGAAAAACTGCACTTTTATAAAGATTTAAAAACATGTAGGAGTTTATTTTACTCAAGGGAAAGTTCAACAAGTTCAAAGGTTTTTTTATCTTTGATTCAAATGGAGAACGTAATTGAAAAACAAAAAAAGAAACCGAGTGGCTAGTCGCTTCTTCACCATATGATATTATTTCAATGCATCTTTATAGAAGAATGCTTTCAAAAAAGTCTTTCTTCCAACACCTATTCGTATGGGATGGATACTTATGAAAAATGGTGAAGTTTGGAAAGGCTGCTTTCCAATCAATTTGCGAGAAAAAACTTTCTATGAGTTTACTCGATTTTGTGGCGATATCAACTTCTATGGCGATGGGAGATCATAAGACTGCAGATATGATTATGTTCCTATTAAATTTAGGAGACGATTTAGATGATTGGTCCCAAAAGAAATCCATTGAAGAACTTGAAAAGAATTTAACGAATAATATTTACGAGATATGGATTGAAAAAGAGGGCGAGCGTTTCAAGAAAATGAGCAATCATGTTGAAGTAGGAGATGTTTTTGTAGCCACAGAAGGTCAAGAAATTTACTTTGACGGAGTTGTTATTAACGGTAGAGGGTATTTAAATGAAAGTTCATTAACAGGTGAGTCTTTCCCTGTCGCTAAGAAGATTGGGGATATTGTCTATGCTAATACAGTTGTAGAGCATGGCGAACTGTTAGTAGAAGTGACGAATAAGCAACAAAATTTACGCTTGCAGCAAATTGTTCAGCTGATTAAATCGAGTGAATTTCATCAATCGAAACAGCAGCAATTAATGGAAAAAGCTGACGGGTTAGTGAAATATAATTTCATCGGGATGGCGCTGACTTATTTATTCACACGCTCAGTCTCTAAAGCACTCACTTTCCTATTAGTGGATTATTCATGTGCGTTAAAATTATCTTCACCAGCTACTTATTTAACAGCCATTAAAGCAGCTTCTAATCAGGGAATTGTCATTAAAGGATCTAATTCTTTAGATGAATATGCACAAGTTGATACTTTTGTTTTTGATAAAACGGGGACATTGACAACTGGAGTTCCAAAAATTCAACGAATTATTGCGTATGAAGGATACGATGATGAGGAAGTTTTACGAATTGCAGCTTGTTTGGAAGAACATATTTACCATCCAATTGCGACGGCTGTTGTTAAGAAGGCAGAAGATGAGGGGATTGAACATGAGGAAATGCATGGGAAATTAACTCACGTAGCTTCAAAAGGAATCGTATCATCGATTGATGGAAAAAGAGTCGTCATCGGAAGTTTGGAATTATTAGAAGATGAGAAGACGATTATTTCCAATGAGCAAAAAGCAGTGATTGAAGAATATAGCCAAAAATACAACTTACTTTATTTAAGTTATGACGGAAAATTAATTGCCATTTTCCTTATTGATACTCCGTTAAGAGGAGAAGCGATTGCATTATTGAAAGAGTTAAAAGAAAAAGGGAAACAAATTGTACTTCTTACGGGAGATACACAAAAACGTACAGAAACAATTTGCTCGCTGATTCCATTTGACAGAGTTTATACACAAGTGAAGCCAGAACAAAAGCATCAAGTAATTGAACAGCTTCAAGAGGAAGGTCATCATGTTTTGATGATTGGAGACGGAATTAATGATTCTGCTGCACTCTCTCTTGCAAATGTAGGTATTGTTATGGCAGGTGCTTCAGATATTGCTCGTCAAGCCAGCGATATCCTATTCTTAAATGAACAATTAACGGGATTAGAGGTTTTGGAAAATATAACCGAACAACTGAATCGCCAATTAGATGCCAATTTAAAACATACAGTAGGTATTAATTCGTTCTTAATGGGATTAGGATTGATTGATATTGTTTCTCCCTAGTCTATTAGCGATATTACATAATGTGACGACAACGTTCATTATCGGTAAGAGTTTGACGTATATTCAATAAAAAGCAAGGTGAATTCACCTTGCTTTTTGTTTTAGCTGCTTACAAATTATGAAGTATATTAAAAGAAGCTACCTTGTAGAAAAACAAGGTAGCTTTTTTTCCATCTAATTAGTGGTTTTGCGGAATTTTTTTAATACCAATTCTATACAAGCAATTACGGCAAAAATAATTAAATGTTGGTAATTCAACGAAGCTTCACCGTGTCTTACAATCTCAAATAGAATGTATGCAAGGAATATTGCTTGAGTATATATCATAAAAACCACTCCTTTTCTAGGCGCGATGCCTCATATCCTATAGTTGAGTTCGCCTTCGCAGAAATCGCGTCCACTTCCCAAACCATACGCACATCGTTTTTTTACGATGCTTGCGTTTGTTTGGTCCAGTGATCGATTTCTAACCGCGAAGTCTCACATCCTGCTATTCATAATCTCCACCAGCAACACCAAAGTATTCTTCGAGAGAAAGGCCTGAGTTATAAATATCCGTTGCCCTGTCTCCTACATAACGCAAGTGCCATGCTTCGGCTTGGTAACCTGTGATGGCTTCCTTGCCTGGTTGGAATCGGACGATGAAGCCGTACTCGTGGGCATGCGTATGAAGCCAGTGGATGGCGTCGCTATACTCTGGGCCATCGAGCAAGTTTCCGTGAGAGTCGAGGATATCGAAGGCGAGCCCTGTTTGGTGTTCGCTATATCCTGGGCGAGCAGAGTACGTATCTGCGGCCGCTTGTCTTTCGCGGGCTACATAGTTGTTATAGAGTTTGGTTTGATAGTCATAGAACGATATCCGCTGTATGAGTCGCTAATTGGATAGCCGAGCTCTTGCATGCGATGAATTAATGCGCGCACTTGTTGGCCAGCCGTTGGATCTTCGCCGGGCGCGTAAGTCGACGGTAGCGCGTGTTTTTTATTGACGATGATGTCATACCCAAGGGGAAAGGTCAGCTTTGCCACTTGAAGCCTGCGCTTGGGTAGTGGATTCAGTCGCAGAAGTCGCTTCAGAAGAGGCCTCTGTACTATTGACGGTCGTTTCTGTTGTTGTGCTTGTAGTGGTACTCGTTGTTTGCGCAGTCGTTGCCATCGAACTCGTGGTCGTTTCAGTGGGCGTGTTCTTGCCCGAACAGCCAAGGAGAATGAAGCTTAGTGCAACTGCTGGTATGAGTTGTTTTTTCACAGGAATCATCCTTTCTTTGTCACTATAAGTGTAGCATAATTCCGAAGCTTTGAGCGATATTTTTGTGAAAAATTAAACTCTCATTAAAAACGAACAATGAAAGATGAAACTTCCAAGAATTAACAGGTTTTTTCTATAGAAAAGCTTGCTTTTTTCTTTTTAAAAGTGGTATATTATTCGTTAATAAATTCAATCACTGGAGGTTTAAGCTATGTCAAAATGGAAACAAAAATTTCAAAAAGAAGGATACACATTCGATGATGTTTTACTAATTCCAGCGGAGAGTCATGTCTTGCCAAATGACGTGGATTTACACGTGCAATTAGCCAAAAACATTCGTCTCAATATTCCTTTAATGAGTGCAAGTATGGATACCGTCACAGATTCAACAATGGCGATTGCGATTGCGCGTCAAGGTGGATTAGGCGTGATTCATAAAAACATGTCTATCGCAGAGCAAGCAGAAGCAGTTCATAAAGTAAAACGTTCAGAAAGTGGCGTTATCATCAATCCATTTTTCTTAACTCCATCCCATAAAGTACAAGACGCCGAAGACCTCATGGCAAAATACCGTATTAGCGGTGTTCCAATCGTAGACGACTTAGAAACACGTCACCTCGTTGGGATTTTGACAAACCGTGACTTACGATTCATTTCAGATTATTCCATTTTAATTGACGAAGTAATGACAAAAGAGCACCTCGTAACGGCTCCAGTTGGAACATCCCTCAAAGATGCCGAAGCCATTCTTCAAAAACATAAAATCGAAAAACTACCATTAGTAGACGATAAAGGTTGCCTCGCTGGTTTAATTACGATTAAAGACATCGAGAAAGTGATTGAATTCCCGAACTCTGCTAAAGACGAACACGGACGTTTACTCGTAGCCGCAGCAGTGGGGATTACTTCAGATACGTTTGAACGCGCAAAAGCATTACTCGACGCAGGTGCGGACGCCATCGTCATCGATACTGCTCACGGTCATAGTGCTGGCGTGATTCGCAAAATTAAAGAAATCCGCGAAACGTTCCCTGACGCAACATTGATTGCCGGAAACGTAGCGACAGGCGAAGGCACACGTGCTTTATTCGAAGTAGGCGTAGACGTTGTAAAAGTCGGAATCGGACCTGGTTCTATCTGTACAACTCGTGTCGTTGCCGGTGTAGGGGTTCCGCAAATCACAGCGATTTACGATGCTGCAACAGTAGCAAAAGAATTTGGCAAAGCGATCATCGCAGACGGTGGAATTAAGTACTCAGGAGATATCGCTAAAGCTATCGCAGCGGGTGGACATGCGGTGATGTTAGGAAGCATGCTTGCCGGAACGGATGAATCTCCGGGTGAATTCGAAATCTTCCAGGGACGTCGCTTCAAGACATACCGCGGAATGGGAAGTCTCGCAGCGATGGAAAATGGTTCAGGCGACCGTTACTTCCAAGCGAAAAACGAAGCCAACAAACGCGTGCCAGAAGGAATCGAAGGGCGTGTTGCCTACAAAGGTTCTGCGGCGGATATTATTTTCCAAATGGTCGGAGGTTTGCGCTCTGGTATGGGGTATGTTGGGGCGCATAATTTAGAGGAGCTTCGCGAGAATACGCAGTTTGTGCGTATGAGTGGTGCAGGGCTAAGAGAAAGCCATCCGCATGATGTTCAGATCACTAAAGAAGCTCCAAACTATTCAATTTCATAAATATAAATATAGCTATTAACCGAAGGTTTTTGGATATCTTCATAATAGCGATAATAGCTGTACCGGACTGAGCCTAGGTCTCAGTTCCTCTCGATCTCAAACTGCCTCTAGGGAATAAAATCCCCAGAGGCAGTAATTCGTTTCGAGTACACTCGCTATTATTGCTATTATAGAATCCAAAACCCGGTTAATAGCTTTTTTGAATTGAATAGTTCAGCTAGAAAGAAAATGAACATCATGTGTGCCTTTCACCACTCACTACAAACTGGTAGTCTCTTTGAGAGGGAGGGGAGATGGGACAGGGGGTATGCTTTTCACGGCTGACAATTTCATTTGTGCAGGGGGAGAAAGATACAAAAGTTTCGGAGCTTTAGTATTGAAGAGTTAGGGGAGGTTGGCAAAGTGGTTCTTACGAGATTGGTGACAAGAAAAGCGATAGGAATGCGGTTTGAGGAGGGATGGAGTTGATTTTTGGTATGGAAAAGGTTAGGAAAAAGGAAAATTAGTTGTTTTTGGGGTGGTCATCGGTTATGATGTACATGTTTCTGAAAATTTATGAAAGCTTTGAAAGGAAGCGACAAGGATAGCGCCAGGCCTGTTGAAAAAACAGGTGACGAGGAATGAGTTTATCGAAATACTCGGCGGATGACTCAAGGCAGTGCAGTCTACAGTTTCATACAAAACCATTTTCGCAAGGGAATGACAAAAATTGAAACGGCACCAGAAACATAATCAAAATTACAATAAAAAGAGGCGCCAAATAGGACCTCTTATAAAAGGAGTTAAAAATTATGTGCGGAATCGTAGGATGTATTGGACACGACAGAATTCAAACTGTAGTGTTAAACGGATTAGAAAAAGCTTGAGTATCGTGGATATGACTCAGCAGGATTATTTATTATGGACGAAGATGGCTCAACACAATTAGTGAAACGTGTTGGACGTATTCAAAATCTTCGTGATGCAGTGGATGAAGCTATTCCAGCATTTGCAGGGATTGGGCACACTCGTTGGGCAACACACGGACCAGCGACAGAAAACAACGCTCATCCTCACCAATCACAATCAGGTCGTTTCACATTAGTGCACAACGGCGTAATTGAAAACTATGACGAATTGAAAAAAGAATTCTTAAGCGACGTTGACTTCAAATCTCAAACAGATACAGAAGTTGCTGTAAACTTAGTAGAATACTTTGCGAAAAAAGAAAATTTATCAGGTAAAGAAGCTTTCCGTCGCGCGTTGAAAGAAATCCGCGGATCATTCGCGTTCGGTTTATTAGACAGCGAAAAACCAGGCGTTCTTTACGCAGCAAAACACAAGAGCCCATTATTAGTAGGGGTTGGCGAAGGCTTCAACGTGATCTGTTCAGACGCAATGGCAACAATCGCTGAAACAGACCGTTACATCGAAATCAAAGACGAAGAGTTAATCACTTTAACGGCTGACTCTGTAGAAATCGAAACTATCGACGGCGAACCAGTAGAACGTGCACCATTCGTTGCAGAATTAGACGCAGACGATTTAGAAAAAGGGGCTTACGCTCACTACATGTTGAAAGAAATGGATGAACAACCAGCCGTATTACGTAAAATCATCCAAAACTACCAAGACGAAAATGGTCAATTACAAGTCGATAAAGAAATCCAAGATAGCATTTTAGCAAGCGACCGCATTTACGTGATTGCCTGCGGAACAAGCTACCATGCAGGATGGGTTGGTAAAGCATTATTAGAACAACTTGCTGGAATTCCAGTAGAAGTTCACTTAGCAAGCGAATTTGCTTACCACCAACCATTATTATCACAAAAACCATTCTTCATTTTCTTATCACAAAGTGGAGAAACAGCGGACAGCCGTCAAGCGTTAGTAAAAGTAAACGAGCAAAACTTCCCATCATTAACAATCACAAACGTGAAAGGTTCAACTCTTTCTCGTGAAGCAAGCTATACTTTACTATTACACGCAGGTCCTGAAATTGCCGTAGCTTCAACAAAAGCTTACACTGCACAAATCGCAGTAATGGCCGTTTTAGCAGACGCATTACGCGCTTCTAAAGGGTTAGAAGCTCCATTCGACATGAAGCATGACTTAGGTGTCGTTGCCGCTTCAATCGAGAGCGTATTATCAGACAAACAAGCCGTTCAAGACTTAGTGAACGAGCGCTTATTAGAAACTCGCAATGCTTTCTACATCGGTCGTCACTTAGACTACTATGTAGCAATGGAAGCAGCATTGAAATTAAAAGAAATCTCATACGTGCAAACTGAAAGCTTTGCCGCAGGGGAATTAAAACACGGAACAATCGCCCTTATCGAAGAAGGCACTCCAGTTATCGCATTATTAAGCGAACCAGTTGTAGCGAGCCACACTCGCGGAAATATCCAAGAAGTGAAAGCTCGTGGCGCTGTCGTAACAACAATTGCGATGGAAGGCGTTGAACAAGAAGGCGACGATATCATCGTTCCAGCGGTGCCAATCCTACTTGCACCAATCGTATCTGTAGTGGTAACGCAATTAATCGCGTACTACACTTCTCTAGGTAAAGGCTTAGACGTGGATAAACCGCGTAATCTTGCCAAGTCAGTAACAGTGGAATAGAAAAATGGTGGACGGCTGTCCACCATTTTTTGTTTTCGAAGGACGCAAAATCCATTTGAAAAGAAGAGAAAATATAGCCCAAAGGGCTTACGAATAAACTTCAGACCGAAGGGATGTCTCTATAGTTGCTACAATAAGGGCACCGGACTGAGCCTGTAGTCTCAGTTCCTACCAAGCTTCAAACTGACTCTAGGAAATAAATTTCCAGAGTCAGTAATTCACATTGGTTGCACTCCTTATTGTTGCTACTATGGAATCACTGGCCTTTCGTTTATTCTTCGCCATTTGAACCTTATTTCAAATGGATTTTTGTTTCTTTCGAAAGAAAGGAGAAAATAAATAAAAAGATTAAGGTATTATTTTTTTATAAAATTTTTAAAAAAATAGATTATTTAGAGACAAAAAGGAACATTGTGTCGTGAAAAACATTATTATTGGGGTGAGAGTTATTAAATATATTACAATCTACTTTTTAGATTATTCATCTATTTAAAAAGAATAGTTTACCATATTCTAAATTTATTCAACTATTTGTTAATATGCATGAGCGAACGCAATTAATATGATAAAATGATCTTAATAATTAGAGCTTTAGGAGATAATCATGGAGAATATAGAAATTAAATCAAGTAATAGTGAAGCAATAGCTGCAATTGGAGAATTAACAAGTTTGGATTTGTCGCAAAAAGATAACAAACAAGTAGATTTCAAATATTCGTCGGGTATTTTTGGAATGGAATATGGAAAACTAGTTGCGAACCAAATGCTCGACTCTGCTAATTAGTTTTTAGTGAAGTAGTTCTGGAGCAAGCTAATAAATTTCCTCAAATCGCAGCAGTCTTAGAGGAAAAAAGATGTCGACCTTGCACAAAGGTGGAGGAAATAGATATAGAATGAAAGATATTAGTAGAAAAAGAGCGAGATAAGTTATATTCTCAAATAATTAATGTGGAGAAAGAAGAGGAACTCTCAATAAAATCAAAAAAATCGACAGAAAGAATCTTTAGAAAACTTTGTTGAAACTTTCCGAAGTGTTTCTAGAAGTTTGGAGCCCAAATTATCTGAAACGCCGATGACTCGTAAATTTAAAGACGACTCTAAAGAATTCGAGTTGAAAATCGAAAAGATATGTAGATAATCATTTAGAAATATTAGAAATTGAGACAAAAAAAGGCACGTAAAAAAATTTGGGAGTCTAAAAAGTCGCAAATGATACATGAAAAGGAATAGCTTGCCATGGGAATAAGGTATTCGGCTATAGAATCGAATTTATTAATTGAAGTATTGAATGATAATATAAAAATTGCTAATGAGATTACAAATAGACTTTCTAGAGGAGTAATCACTTGTTGGAGGCGCTTGAATCAGGAAAGTTAAAAAGGCGCTGCATATAATGCGGGGAAAAACTTTATTTTTCTGAAATCATTGTTCCTTCTATATTCAGTTAGCAGTATATGATATTCAAAGGGAGTTGGAATCATATAAAAATGCTGATGGTATAGTGTCTAAATTTGAGAATTTAGACTTGGATGAATTAAAAAAATTCAAAAGGAAATTAGAAACAGACAGTTATCTGAAATTAAGAAACAAATAAGAAAAAAATCAAGAGTTTATAACTCAGATAAAAGTTTTGTTTAACTTGAATCTTGGAGATTATATAGAATTAAGTAAGAGTTTATCTGAAATGGAATATCAATTAGAACTGGATATTACGGAGATAGAAGAAAAAAATTACAAAATTAGAATGGTTTGTTAGACAAGTTTCTAAATATTTTTAACGATAGTTTGCAAATTTTAAACTTAGCAATGGAGGAGCAAAGCAACTTAACAAGCTGTTTGCTGATAGTAACGGAAATTACAATTTAGAGAGTATAGATATGAGTTGGTTTGAAAAACTTAACGCTCAGCATATTATAACTGAGGAATTAGATAAAAATACTCCAGTTACAAAACGGGAAATAGAAGCAAAATTAATAACAACCGATTTTATAAATTCGTATGGTTTTGATAGTGAAATGGCAAACATATTATACCAACTACAGCAATCAATTATCAAAATATCTAAAAAGAAGAATTGGTCGAAAGAACAAATGTTATATGAATTTAATAGATTGGTAGCCTCACCTGTCTATGCAGGGAAGTCAGGAGACTAGCTTGGTCTGCCTTAGCGGGTACTCTAAAGGATGATGATTTACGAATAGTGTTGATTGAAGAATATGGATTCTCAGATATTCAAGTGGAGAAATTTATTAAAGGAATTGATAAACAACATAAATCTTCTACGAATGTAAAAGATTATTCTCATGAAGCAGTTCAATTATCTACCTTTACTGGTCAGGCGTGGGGCGATAGAGATTTGTCAAAAATAAGTGGATGGCTAGAGTTATCTGCTCACATCATTAGTACTTATATAAATTCTATGAGAGTTGAAGATGTGTATATTAACACAGAAAAATATGAAAAGTTCCTTCAAGGGGATGTTGATTCTAGGCGATATGATGATACTGATTTCAATTCGGATTTAGACGCTATGAACGTGTATGATAGAATTGTTAAAAATGGAAATGTTGATAATGTTTTTTTAATTCAACCTCAGTATAACCGCCAAATATTTAAAAATGAGGTGAATAGGGTTAACGAGTTTTATAAGAGTTTAGGTGATGGAAATCAAGAAAATGGAGAAGCTGTTCTGAATTATCTTATTGAACATGATACCTTCGGTGGTAAATATCTTAAGGAGGAACTAAGGTGGGACCTTTTATGGCAAGATACCAATCGTAAATCAAAAGACGATTTCTATGAATATTTGAAGAGAGGAGAAAACAAGAATGTCGGTTCCTAAAAAGAAAGCAGGAGTGATACTGCTAATTATCGCAGTGATAGGCTTTGGCTATTGGTTATTTCATGAGGATGAGGTAGTACCAGATTTTTCGGCTAATAATAAAATTGAATTGATTGCCAACGTGCTAATAAATCGTAATGCGGACAAAATCAGAGAAGCAGGATATGGAATCCCATCAGACTCAGTTATTAGACGTTTAGGTGGTATCGATCACCTTGAGATTGACGGAGAGGTGAAATTAACAGTACGAGTTCCAAGTCCTGATGATAGCAAAATGCTTGTTCTATTTTCAACGGTAGAGGACGGTAAAGAAGTAAGCGGTGCATTCTTCATGGATAAAGAATGGAACATCATTAACCCAGACTATGAGGTTGTTGAAAAGGACGGTACCAAAAAAGAAATTAAACTAACTGATTCTCAAGAAAAAGAGTTTTTACAGAAAGTGCATAAGGAATTAAATCAATTTCTAGAGAAAATGAAGGAACAATTGGGCAGATAACTAATTTGGATTTTGCTTTTTTCGAAGGACGCAAAATCCATTTGAAAAGAAGAGAGGATATAGCCCAAAGGGCTTACGAATAAACTCCAGACCGAAGGGATGTCTCTATAGTTGCTACAATAAGGGCACCGGACTGAGCCCAAGCTCTCAGTTCCTATCAAGCTTCAAACTGACTCTACGGGTTTCACCCTAGAGTCAGTAATTCACATTGGTTGCACTCCCTTATTGTTGCTACTATGGAATCCCTTGGTCTTCCGTTTATTCTTCGCCTTTGGACCTTATTTCAAATGGATTTTGCCTTCATTCGAAAGAAAGGGAGAAGAGAAAGAAGAGTTGGGTGCAGGGAAATTGTCTTTGCAGGGGTGCGGTGATGAAGGAACGTGGCATTTTTCTATTCTTTGTGCAGTGTAACTGACGAGCCCATTTCGAAAAAAAGTCTGAGCTTATTCGAACGAAAAAAATTGCTGGTAGAAATTTAGTAAGAAATGCAGACAAGATTACGGAAAATCCGCAAGGATTTGGAGTAATCTTGTTTTTCTTTTACAGAGTTTACGAGAGCAGTTAATTTCGTTCGAGCACTACACAGACATTTTTTTGCGAAGGGGTTGGCTCGTCTGTTATAATGAAAGCAAAGAGTTGAAAGGATGGACGGTCATGAAGGTTGTGTTCGTCTGCCTGGGGAATATTTGTCGTTCTCCGATGGCAGAAGCTGTATTTAGAAAAATGGTTCATGAAGAAGGATTGGAAGATAAAATTACGATAGATTCCGCTGCGACAAGTACGTGGGAACATGGGAATCCGGTGCATCACGGTACTCGCAAGAAACTCGAGGAGCACGACATTTCCGCAAAGGGGCTTGTGTCACGGACGTTGGATGAAACCGACCTGGATGCCGACTACATTCTTGGAATGGATGCGTCGAATGTGCGTAATATCCACTCTTTTGTCGATGGAAAATCGGATGCGACGGTGGCTCGCTTGCTTGAAGTGGCAGGAGTGCAGCGCGATATTGCCGATCCGTGGTATACAGGGGACTTTGATGCGACGTACCGTGATGTGACATTGGGATGCAATGCGCTCTTAGAACAATTAAAAAAGGAATTATAGTATGGATAAGATTAGAAAAGATTGGGCGGTGATGATTGCTCTGGCGGCTGTTTCGTTACTTGTCGTCTTGAATTTTAGCGCCATCCTCACATGGATTTCCGAATTTATTGGGATGATGTTCCCGCTTATTTTTAGGGATGATTTTGGCATTTGTTTTAAACGTGCCAATGAAGCGAATTGAACAAGTGTTGAGAAGATAAACTTCCCGCAAAAGCTGCGTAGAAGTGTCGCAATCCTGAGCATTATTGTGATTCTGCTTCTGATTATTTCGCTGTTGATTTGGATTATTGCGCCGATGATTGCTAAAAACCGTGTCACAACTGGGCGATAGTGTAAATCACTTACTATTCGTGGTTGCGGATTTTTGTACAACATTCAAAAATTAATGCAATCCAGTGAAGTGAGTCAGATTACCGACTCACTAAGTCAAAGCAATATCGTATCGTCTGTCATTACATTCCTTGGCGGATTTACAACGAATATTTCAGGGCTCTTCTCAAATGTGTTCTCTGTAATTATGGGGATTTTTCTTCATGATTAATATTCTCATAGTAAATGAAATGCTCGCACGTTTAACGCTTCGCATTCTTAATGTGGTCTTGCCAAAAGATAAAATCGAGCACATTACTTATGTTGGGGAAGTCATCGTGGATACGTATGACCGTTTCTTGATGAGTCAAATCATCGAGGCGGGAATCGTTGGGGTTATGATTTTTGCTGGATACTCTCTTGTAGGGTTGCCATATGCAGGACTTGTTGGGGTGCTGTCCGGAGTACTCTCATTCATTCCGTATATCGGGCCGTTTATGGCGTGCGGAATTGGAATGCTTTTCACCTTTACAGAAAGCCCAATTCAAGCACTCATTTCACTTGTCGTCTTTATGATCGTTCAAATAGTGGAAGGAAATGTCGTCTATCCGAAGGTTGTCGGCAGTTCCGTTGGTTTGCTCAACGATTCTAACCCTTGCTGCTGCGTTAATCGGTGGAAATCTCTTTGGTTTTAGTAGGAATGATTTTTCTTCATACCAATTTTTTTGCCGTGATTTACCGTTTCGTGAAAGAATGGGTGGAGAAACATGAACAAGCTGCTTCAGTGGTAGCTGTAGGAGGTATTATTGATGAAGAAAATTAGTGAACTAGGGATTACAGGGAAAAAGCTCCTAATTGAAGGGATTGCATTCCTTATTGCTGGGGTGTTGCTCCTAATCTACGGACCAAGCTTCCCGGAATTGATGTTACGTCTGTTTTTAACATTCTTATGGGCTCGTGAACTATGGAATTTCTTGTTCCGTTGGTTTAGTAAGGCGGCAAAAGATCCGTTATGGCTGAATGTTGCTAAATTTTTCCTTTACGGATTTTTAGCAGGAAATCAATTTTTTATCTCGCTTCCGATTGCGATTGTTAGTATCTTGATGGGGCTCAACGAAGTGATGAAAGCGGGAATTAGTGGCGTAACGTACTATATTTATGTCAAAGACGGGATTCGTCCGCGACTGCGCTTGCTCATTGATACCATTTGGCTTTCAGTTGTCGGTGTAGCGACTTTACTGGCTCTTAGGGGCGACGGCAACTTACAAATGTTCTTCCTTGCGCTTTATTTCATCGGGCTTGGGACTAGTAACATTCGTGACGGATGGTTTTTCGAGGCCGAAGTTGGAAAGAAAGTCCTTCGCAGACGCTTGCGTCGTGGGATGCCGCTCGTGTTTGCTGCACTGATCCCTCGCGTAACCTTGCAGAAAATCAATGATGCGTTGGAACTTGGAGAAGGCGAAACGGCTTCAGAAATTTACGACCGTGCTAAAGAAAATGCCGAACCAAACTTAGAAATGTTTATTCACGTCACAAAAGACGGATTTGGGGCAATCGGGCATGCCGACCTGTGTTACAAGGGACGCATTATTTCATTCGGAAACTACGATACGAATTCAGAGCGACTCTTTGGAGCGATGGGGGATGGGGTTCTTTTTAGTGCCGACCGTGAAAAATACATTGAATTTTGTAAACGCGAAAACCATAAGACCTTACTGGGATATGGTCTCGCCTTGTCTCCGGAACAACTCGCAGCTGTCGATAAGGAAATCGCCAAACTGATGTCGCTGACAGTGCCTTGGGATCCGCCGCAAATGGTGAAACCGAAGCGTCCTGGAATCGACAAAGAAGAACCGATGTATGCCTACAAGCTCAAACAAGAAGCAGATGCACTCTTGTATAAATTTACCTCTTCAAAATTCAAGACGTATTTTGTCATGAGTACTAACTGCGTACTGCTAGCCGATACGATTGTCGGAGCAGCAGGAACCGATATTTTTAAGCGTCCGTGGATTTATTTCCCAGGGACGTACCAAGATTACTTAGATAAGGAGTTTGAGAGACCGCATAGTCTAGTCGTGACGAAGCGCGTCTATCAGTAAGAACATGGAACTTCAGGAAAAAGAATTCTTTATGAGGGAAGCGTTGAAAGAAGCCCAGAAAGCCTATGACCAAGCGGAAGTACCAATCGGAGCTGTCGTAGTCTTGAATGGTGAAAATCATTGGGCGTGGCCATAACTACGCGAAAAAGGAACAAGACGCCACGCTACACGCTGAAATTAAAAGCGATTCGCCAAAGCCAACCAGCACCTTGAAGCTGGCGACTCGAAGACTGCGAACTCTTCGTCACCTTGGAACCTTGCCCAATGTGTAGCGGAGCGATGATTCTCGCGCGTCTTAAAAAGGTTACGTTCGGCGCTTTTGACCCGAAAGCTGGGACAGCAGGCACCTTTATGAATCTGCTTCAAGACGAGCGGTTCAACCATCAAGTCGAAGTCGAGCAAGGCATCTTGGAAGACGAATGCAAAGAAATTTTGCAAACCTTCTTCAAAGGCCTCCGCGAACGCAACAAACAAAGAAAACAAGCACAGCTTTCCGAGTAGGGGCTGTGTTTTTTTATAAAGAATGTTTATGAATTGGTTAGAGTTTATTTAGGAATGGCCAGAAGTGGTTTGGAATATGCTAAAATCACTTTGAGCTTTCAAAATGAAGAAAATAAGAGGATTCCAAAAGTGAAAAAGAAGAAAATTACAATCGCCATTATAGTTTTGATAGCACTATCTTTACTAGGATTTCTAAACTATAAGAATCACCGAATTCATAATATCTTTGATGAAATTTATTATGAAGAGGATGACTATGATTCGTATGAGCTAATATTTAGGGAAAAGAGCTTTTAGCAAAATCAAAGATATAAAAATTCTATGATAATAATTCAGAAGATTTTTTATCAACATCGAGTGGATTATCAAGAAAGTCAATTACCAAGAAATATAACGTCATTATCATATAGTTTCCATTTTTCGGATTCTAAGGTGCCCTATTTTATATTAGAAATACGACTAGCAAATGCTAAAGTAACAATTAATATAGACTACCAATATTTTTCCAGATAATAAAACGTTAGAAAAAAAATATGTGGTATTTTTGATGGCAAGACTGATATTTATGCGAAAGAAAAATAGAGGACTATCTAAAACAAAATGGGACTTCATTGGACGAGGTTCAGAGTGAATTTGATAGAGTATTAAAAGAAAAGATATTGTCAGACTGGACTACGATTTATCCGAGTCGTTTCACTTCTACAAATTGGGGAGAAGTCGATGTGAAAGAGTACTGGGAACAAAGAATTGTACCCCCAAAAGTAGGGTTTTTCTTATTACAAACAGCAAATCAATTTGGTTTGCTGTTTGTTGATAGGATTGATTTCTACGGAACTTTGTGGGACGTAAACTCTAGAATTCTATTAGGAAATGATTATTTTTTTGATAAGAAACAAGTAATCTAGTTGGAATATGGTAAAATTGGCATTGAAATTTAGAAGGAAGGCAGTGCCCATGAAAAAAAGGAATAGTAAGATTAACAGTTATAGCGGGGATACTTTTTACTTCTGCTAGTAGGATTTCTAAACTATAAGAATCAGCGAATTCATAATATCTTTGATGAAATTTATTATGAAGAGGATGACTATTATTCGTATGAGCTAATATTTAGGGAAAGAGCTTTTTAGCAAAAATCAAAAGATATAAAAATTCTATGATGATGATTCAGAAGATTTTTATCAACATCGAGTGGATTATCAAGAAAGTCAATTACCAAGAAATATAACGTCATTATCATATAGTTTCCATTTTTCGGATTCTAAGGTGCCCTATTTTTATATTAGAAATACGAAAAACTAGCAAATGCTAAAGTAACAATTAATATAAACTACCAATATTTCCCAGAGAATAAAACGTTAGAAAAAAATATGTGGTATTTTGATGGCAAGACTGACATTTATGCGAAAAAGAAAAAAATAGAGGACTATCTAAAACAAAATGAGACTTCATTGGACGAGATTCAGAGTGAATTTGATAGAGTTTTAAAAGAAAAGATATTGTCAGACTGGACTACGATTTATCCAAGTCGTTTCACTTCTACAAATTGGGGAGAAGTCGATGTGAAAGAGTACTGGGAACAAAGAATTGTACCCCCAAAATAGGGTTTTCTTATTACAACCCGTGACTTTAGTAATGACAATCAATGACAAAAGTGCCTGTTGTACGACTCCTTAAAATGATTTAATAAAGACAAGGAAAACAGTTAAGGAGCGATTCACATGAAAATCAACATCAAAAACAAGACACAAACCAACTTACAAAAGACCTAATGGTTATAGCGCTCGTCGTCAATGCTTTAGCCCTTGTCATGCACTTGGTTCTAAACATTATTACAGGCCAAGCATTAATCCCTGTAATCACAAGCCAATTTATCTTTATCCTTCTCCCAATTATGTACCTAGCAGAGGATGCTAAGAAAAATAAAAAAGCCGACAACCGGTAAGCACAAGCGAACATTCTTAGATAGTCTTTCCTTCGGGAGAGACTATCTTTTTTAGTGTCTCTTTTGCCATCTCTCGGCATGGTTTTATGTTAGAAAACAAACCAGATTCTCTTGAAAAAGAAACACCATATAGAGAAGAACGAAACCCCATCGTTGGCGGTAGGGAGTAGACATATACTCTCTTCACGTTGATTTCGGAGAAGCTTGCGGATTTTATAATCGCAGTAACGGGGAAGCGCATCGAATGTGAATTACGAGAAGTAAGGACTTGTCCTGTACTTCTCGTTTGAAGCTTCGAAGGTGAGAGACTCGAAGAGGCTCGAACCGGTGCCCTGTAACAGCGATTATAAAAATAATCCGCAAGCATTCGAAGAAATCAACACCCGCAAGGGTGAACTTATAAAGTAGAGAAAGAAAAAAAGAAGAGAGAACGATGTATGGAGCACTCCCTAAATCCTACCACCAAACCCCATGGGACAGCTCCATCTGCACTCTTGCTGTGGAGCGGTTTGGTTTATTTCTTTTTCAAGCAAAATCTGCTTGCTTTTCGAGGAGAAGTTTTGTATAATAATACGTGCCGTTAGGCCGTATGGCAATAGCGAACTTATGAATCGAGTCAGGTCCGGAAGGAAGCAGCTATAAGTAATGTTCGCTATGTGCTGTATGTACATAGAAGAAGAATCAGGCTGGACCAACGGTTCAGCCTGTTTTTATGAAAAGAGTATCCAGTGGAGGGAGAATAGTCGCATGAAAAATCAGAGTTTCCAAGAAGAAGTGCAGCACTTAGAAATCGTGCAAGACTTAATGGAACAAAAAGTGGCGATCGAGAAAAACCGATTGCAAGAACGCGACCTGGATATCGCTAGACAAGATACCATTCAGTATGGAATCCAACAATTAGAAAACCAATTGGAATCTCCATACTTTGGAAGAATTGACGTTCAATTTGAAAAAAGACGAGAGAGTTGAGAAGATGTATATCGGACCTGCAACTTTCTTTTGACGAAGACGACAATGTGCAAGTGTATGACTGGCGTGCTCCAATCGCAAGCCTATTTTACGAAGGAACATTAGGAGAGCTTCAATACGAAACACCAAATGGCTTCGAGAAAGCTCAGGCCTTCTTAAAACGCGATATCGTCATCCGTAAGGGTGAATTAAAATCTGTTTATGACATTGAAAATGAAGAATCATTATTGATGGATGCCTTAAGCGCACCAACAAACCGTGACGGACACCTAGAAGGAATCACGGCGACGATTCAAAAAGAACAAAATGAAATTATTCGTTTAAATCCAAAAGACTGGTTCATCGTGAATGGATGTGCCGGAAGTGGGAAGACAACGATTTTACTACAACGCATTGCGTACTTGATGTACCAAGCCAAAGACAAGCGTATGAGCGATATGCTCCTGTTGTCGCGTAACCAATTATTTGCGAAATACGTTTCACACGTGATCCCAAGCTTAACGGGAAGTGAATTGTACCAACAAACATTAGCGCAACATACCATCGAGCTTTATCGCAAAATGTATTTGCATAAAACAACGGCGCTAAGCCAAGTGCCAACGCGCAAAGTGTACTTGACGGACAGCGAGTGGATTGCGCTTGTACACCGTAATATCGAAGGCTTATCGGCGAAAGATTTGCCATATCGTGCTATCGGAATTAAAGGGCAAGCCGTATTTACGATGAAAGACTATCAAAAACTCGTCGAAAGCGTGAATACTGCACTACCACTGCAACAACAATTAACGCAAATGCAAACCGTGCTCGAGCGTACGTTGAAACGCCGTCTCACGAAGTTCTTTATGTCTGAAAAGGCAAAAGCGGTCTATGAATCAATGAACGCGATGCAAATCGAAGTGTTGATGAAAGACGTGGAGACAAAGAGCGAGACAGAGTACTACCAAGCTCTTGGACAAAAAGTGTTCGAGAAGGAAGTACAAGAAGTAACGCAACAAGTGGAAATGTTCGCATTCGTGGATATTGCCGCTCTTGTGGTGAAATGGATGCCCGAAGCCAAAGCACGTCGCCAAGAACTTGGTAAGACGGACAACGCGCCACTTCCATTGAAGAAGATTGAAGGTAGCCGCATGCAAGTCACTGCAGAAGGAATCCGTCTGTTGCAATATGTCGCAACACGCGTGACGCCGGTTCGTGACTACACAGGCTTCAGCCACCTCTTCATCGACGAAGTGCAAGACGTGTCACTCTTATGGCTTGGAACCTTATCCAACTATTATTTCCGTGCAAAATTCACTGTAGTGGGAGATACCTTCCAATCGTTCTCAACAGCTACGACAATTTTCACATTGGAAAAACGACACCCAGAACTCGTGGACTTGATTTTTGCAAACCGCACATTAACGCACCGCAACTTAGCGATTAGTTACCGTTGTACGGCGCAAATTTCACGTTTTGCAAATGGCATTCTAAATTGGACACTCGATAAAAATGTGTTCCCACGTTCAGGGGCAGAAGTAGCGGTATACTTAGAACAAGAAGGCCAAGAAATGGCGCGCTTAAACACGTTACTGGAAGAAAGTCCAAAAGGCTACCATACGACTGCAATTCTTTGCCGTACGATGGACGAGGCCAAAGCGTTGTACCAACAGCTCGACCAAGATGACATTGCGCTTCTGGAAGACAGCAGCGAGTCGCTTGGCAGTCGCTTCGTGTTAACGACGATTCAAGTCGCTAAAGGGATGGAGTTCGACGAAGTTATCATTTGGAACGCGACGGATGAAGCGTACCATACGATGAAAGAACAGATGATGCTGTATACCACATGTACACGTGCAAAACACCAGCTCTCACTGATCACTCGAGCAGGCAAAGAGAGCCGCTTTATCAAGAATTCGAAAGCTCCGATGAAACGAATCGGGCAGTAGAATTTTTAGCAAATCTATACTAGAATAGAACTGTAAAATTTTGAAAAAGGCAGGGAAGTAAATGGCTTATCAAGCATTATATCGAAAATGGCGTCCTCAAACGTTCGATGATATGGTCGGGCAAAGTGCGGTCACGCATACATTGAAGAACGCGATTAGCAATCACAAAACGAGTCATGCTTACTTATTTACAGGACCTCGTGGAACAGGAAAAACGAGTGCCGCGAAGGTGTTTGCAAAGGCCATTAACTGTCCAAATCAAACAAACGGTGAGCCATGTAACGAATGTGAGATCTGTAAAGGAATCACGAACGGAACGATTGGCGATGTCATCGAAATCGATGCTGCCAGCAACAATGGTGTCGAAGAAATCCGTGATATTCGTGACAAGGCGCGGTATGCACCAACGCAAGCCGAATACAAAATTTATATTATCGACGAAGTGCATATGCTCTCAACAGGAGCCTTCAACGCACTGTTAAAAACCTTAGAAGAGCCGCCTCAAAAGGTCATCTTCATTCTCGCAACAACGGAACCGCATAAGATTCCAGCGACGATTATATCGCGTACGCAACGCTTTGACTTTAGACGCATTACGTCGCAAGAAATTATCGACCGCTTGGCGTATATCCTTGGCCAAGAAGGAATCGAGTACGAAGCGGATGCTTTAAGCGTGGTGGCAAGATGTGCCAACGGTGGTATGCGTGATGCCTTGAGTTTACTCGACCAGATGATTTCATTTGGCGACGGCAAGGTGACGCTAGACGAAGCGATTCAAGTGTCGGGAAGTCTGACAGACGACTTGATGATTGATTTCGTGAAAGACTTACAAGAAACAAAGGCTGAAGAAGCCCTTGATAAATTACAACAGCTCTTCAAAATCGGGAAAGAAGCTAGCCGCCTCGTAGAAGAATGGTTGGAATTTGCTAGAGACCTCCTCATCGCGAAACAAAGTGGCGAGGCAATCGGTCGTAGCGAGCGATTCATTCAGTTCAAAGACGAAGTAGAACCGGAATTCTTATACCGCTTTGTAGAGGCGTTAAATCAAACGCAACAAGAAATGCGCTTCACGACAAAACCAACGATTTCGCTGGAAGTGTTGACGATTAAAATGGCGCAACCGTACACATTGACACCAAGAACCAGTTCTGGTGCACCGGCAATGCCAAGTAGCGAAGAAGTACAACAGCTGCAACAACAAATCGCGCAAATGCAGCAGCAAATGAACGCGTTATTGCAAGGTGGCGTACCTCAAGCACCTCAAGCGCCAAAAGCACAGGCACCAAGACCGACGCGTGCGGCCTTTAAGCCAAACACGACGGCCATCCAGAAAATCTTGACAGAAGCGACTCGCGAAGACTTGTTGAAGGTACGCGACTTGTGGGGCGACTTACTCAGTTGCTTGAACCCGCAAGAACAAGCGCTCCTAAGCCAATCAACGGTGAATGCGGCGGGGCCAAATGGATTCGTTCTCGGATTTGCGTACGACCACTTGTGTGACATTTCAGAAACAAGACCAGGATTCCGTGAGGTTATCCAAGAACATCTGGAACGCCTCGGTGGCTACAGTGGGACGTTCGTGGCAGTGACACAACATCAATGGCCACTAAATTCGTGCGGATTTCTTACAAGAACGCAAGAAAAACCAAGAAGAGGAAGCTGTATCCATCGTGACGGAAGAACCGGCCGTGGAAGATTCCCTCACACCAGAAGAACAAGCATTTGAACAAAAAGTAAACGACACGATTGAACTCTTCGGGGAAGACATCGTGCAAATCGAAGACTAGAGACGGAGGAATTAACGATGCGTGGAATGGGAAATATGCAAGGCATGATGAAACAAATGCAAAAATTGCAAAAACAAATGGCGCAAGCTCAAGAAGAGTTAAACCAAACAGAATACACAGGAACTTCTCAAAGTGATTTAGTAAAAGTGACTCATGAACGGGAAACGCAAGTCTTAAACGTGGAAATCAAACCAGAAGCGGTGGATCCAGATGATGTAGAATTATTACAAGACTTAGTGTTAATGGCGACAAACGATGCGTTAACGCAAGCAGAAAAAGCCAACGACCAAACAATGGGTCAGTTCACAAAAGGATTAAACATCCCAGGATTTTAATCGATTGGAGGTTTGAGCATGCATTATCCAGAACCGATTGCACGATTGATGGATAGCTTTATGAAGCTACCAGGAATTGGTGCGAAGACGGCTGCACGACTTGCCTTCTTCTGCATGGATATGCGTGAAGAAGACGTCTTAAATTTTGCGAATTCGCTCATCAGCTGCAAGCGTGATCTACATATGTGTTCCGTTTGTGGAAATGTGACGCAAGAAGATCCGTGCGAAATTTGTGCGGACCCTACTCGTGATCGTACGAAGATTCTTGTGGTGGAAGATGCCCGAGATGTGATGAGTATGGAGCGAATGAAGGAATATAAAGGGCTCTATCATGTGCTTCACGGGGTACTTTCTCCGATGGAAGGGACGGGGCCGGATGATATTAATATTACGTCGCTGATTACGAGGTTGCAGGATCCGGAAGTCAACGAGGTTATCATCGCGACCAACGCGACAGCGGAAGGTGAAGCGACTGCCATGTACTTGTCACGTCTCATCAAGCCAGCGGGCATTAAAGTAACGCGTCTGGCTCATGGGCTAGCGGTCGGCAGCGACATCGAATACGCAGACGAATGACTCTCTTCCGTGCCATCGAAGGACGAAGAGAACTATAAAAATAAAATAACAGGTTGATACTGCTAAGATAAATGAGAATTGGAAACTCCCGTTTCCTCGGATATCTTCATAGTAACGACAATAGCTGTACCGGATTGAGCCAAGGTCTTAATCCTACCGAGCTTCAAAGAGGGCGCTGGGAATAAATTCCTGGCGCCCTCTAATTCACATCGGTTACTATTCGCTATTGTTGTTACTATAGAATCCGAGGATGGTTCGTTTCCAATCGTTCAGTGTCAACCTGTTTTATTTTTTTCTTCGAAAGCACGGGAGAGAGTGCGTTTCGATGTGGTGCGGGAGCTAGGGATGAGCAGGGAGTTACTCTCTGAGGCTTGTGAGAGGGACGAGTCATGCTGGCTACAGCTTGCTATTCACCCAACAATGTTTCTTTAAATAAGCTATCAAGTGATTCATATAACATTTCCATTTCAGATGAATCATGGTAATAAATAAAAATATGTCCCTGTTGATCCATTAAAATGGGATTGCCTGAACCATCATCTGATATTACATAAAGTTTATTTTTATTCATTGGTTGTTCATGTAATTCTAAAAGTTTTTTTGAAATCCCTGAGTTAATTCGATAACTGTTTCTTTTCCAATTAATGTTGAATTATGGAAAGCATGGATATCCAAACCAGCGCTTGCGCCGCCGAATTTTTAATAAATTCAATGTAATCATCGTGAAATTTTATTCCTAAAATATTTTTCAGCATGTTTAATTTCCTAACTACTAGCGGGTATCCCTTTAAGCTCAGGCTCATCTTGAAAATATCTAATAAGTGAATTCATTGTTTCTTGGCTAATCATTTAATACCTCTTATTGATAATTATTTTAAAAGCTTGGTCGTACCAGAACTCGCGCTTCCATTGATTAAATTCATCTCTATTGTCAATGCCGCATTTATTTCTTGTTTCACGGTCAGCATATTCTTGAGATATTTAATATAAAGTTAAATTCTTTTTCTGTGCTTTTTATATATCTGTATAGAAATAAATTCTATTACCTTTTTATCTCTTTCAGATAAATCAAGTCTTCGATACTCCCAATATACTCAATTGCTAAATCATCTAAATTTAATGCTGCAAGCCTAAATCCAATAACGCAAAATCGTCTAATGAAAACGGGAATATATATTTTTCTATTGAAATACAACAAAGGACCTCCAAAACCCTGTTCTTTAATAATAACTTGACCGTTAATGGATAGACTTCCAACTAAGGGAGAACCTTGATTTACTTCCATCAAATCAAGGTAGCTGACTTCCCAATTGTCAAACAAAAAAATCTTTCTTGAAAGTCTAAAGGAGTTTCATTCAAAAAATTTTTAACTTAGACATTTTTATAAATTGCTCCGGATTCATTGTCTTATTAACCTTTCTAAGTCATTAATATATTTGTGTTTATCCGCCAAGAAAACCCAAACCTTGAGGTGCAGCTATGCCTTCAATAATAGTTGTTCCTAATAGCCGTGGAAATCGGGTTATTAACGAATACAATTACTTTTTAACAAGCTACAATTACTTAAACACAAATCATTGATGTTTATTTGTAATTAAGTTACCTGCGACTAATAAATTATGATGAATTTTGCATACACATTCATCAATCCAGCCATAGTGAACAACATCGTTAATAGAATAATAAACATCATCTGTTAAAACTTCCTTACCAACAGTTAGTCTATTTGCTAGTGATGCAAAAATACTTCCCTCCTGAGGCCAGTTCGTACAACATGGCGATTCGAGTAAAGTATTTCCTGCTTTTAATTCTTTATCTAGAATCAGTTGCAACTCTTCACATAATTTAAATTGACCGGATTTTTTCATAAGATCTCTTTCTACATGCGATGTTGTCATATTTTTATCTGTCATATATGTTTTTCCTTTTTTATTTGGCCTTATGGATTTAGATTGCATACTTGCATCGAATCCCGCGGGATTGGAAGTTTCATGCGGGCTATGCATACTAACTCAATCTAGTGGTCATTTTTACTATTGTTATCATTGTGTATCTCAATATTATTTTAATGTGCGAATAATAAATCTAAAATTTTAGATATATTCTTTGAGTCAGGGAATTTTCTAGGATTTTTTTATGTTTACGAAATTATTAATTTCCAAGTTGTGTAAATGACTTATTAGTAAAATTGTAGATAGTGGGTATTTATATGAGGAAGGATTTTTAAAATATCCTCTATTGCTAAATTATTTCCGAAATAATAATTTTTTTCATTGGTAATACATAATTATCGAATATAGCAATAATTATCTCATTTATTTCATTTTCGGATGTTTCTGGATATAAAGAAATAATGCCAAAATCTTTAAAAAAATAGAATCAAATTTTTCCAAGTTCTGAGCCATGTACTTTAAAAATTACTTGGTGTGTCATTCTCATCAAAAATATCGTTTATTTCAGGATAAAATTTTTGGGATAGTTGTACTTAATTCTATAAATTTTTGGTCTAGAATATTTTTTTCTCATTTATATAAGAAACGATAGAAAAATGAGCATAATGCCCCAATTTTTACATGCTTACCTTTTTTTAAATTGGAAATTAATTTTTCCAAAAATGTCATTAAAAAGTGAAATAATACAATCGTGTTTTTTTAAATGAAATATGGTTAGCTTCTAAATATGAGCAGAAGCTATTTAATATTTTTCTTCATTTTTTTATACCTCAATAAAATAAATGTTATATCTCTTTCATTTGCATTAACAACTTTGCCTTTAGAAATTAAAATAGTTCCTCCTCCTTTTGGCGTGTTGGGTCGGCAAACCGCCTTGGCCGTATTTGTAGGCGGTCTTGGCTTAGATTGTTATTGAAGAAATATTTCAGACGGTTGTCTTGAACGGTAGGGCTAAGAGTTATTTAATCAAATTTATTTTCAAATCGCATAAAAACATCCCTTATATATATTTAATGAAAGAATATCATCATTATTTTCAATAATGTATATTTTTTTCATATAGAAAATTTGGAAAAATCGGCCAATACATCTGTAACAGCACTATCTATTGCTTCATACTCATCATCTGTCAGTGGTGAATCAATATATACATAAAGAGTAAATAATTCTTCAGTCATATCAAATGCAATAAGTCTGACTTTGTTACAAATTGCCCCAAGAAAAGCCGTTTGCATACTTAAAATAATTTCTTTTTCATAATTAATCCCTCAAATAAAATTATGTGCGATCTTTAAAGAGTATTTATTACCATGTTGGTCCGATTGTGTACCTGTGCCAAGGGTTCGTAGCTGTCTTTATCGGTGTAGATATAGATATATCTGCCGTCCGAGGAGACTTCTTGGAAGAGGTGGATGCCGTCCCAAACGAATCCAGTTAGTTCTTCGAAGTCGTCTGAAAAGCAGAAACCATGTACACGCCGAACACAACCAGCATACTCAGGATGGCTTGCTACGCTTACTATATATACACGACGCTACGCCAGTTTATTACTCATCAGGATTTTTCTTCTAAACAATTTAAAAACTCCTCAAATGATTTCACAATAATAATTGAATTTTTTTTAAAATTAGCTTCCTTTGATATATTTTCACTCCACACGTCTCTTACATAATAAATAATTTGCCAATTATTTTTTTCTAAACAGAGTAATTACCTCCCCAATCAAAAAGCAAAAGGAATTAAATTCCTAGGTAACTCATTAAGTTCCCATTCATTTATCGCTCTTCCTTCTAATGTGAAATCTGGATCATCCTCAAACTGCTTAGAATATTTCATTGGAATGAAGTCGCGAATTTCAATATAGTCATAATCAATATTATCATTGACAAAACAAGAAAGATTGGGAGTACCTCCATTCCATTTGAAGTAATGTGACTTGAATGAAGACGGAAAAAGATACGTCTAGTTTTTCGGCTTCATTAAAATCATTTTCAGATAAATTTTTATCACAATCATAAAAATTGAGCATGGTAAACTCCTTTCAGTTATACAAAAGCCTGCTTCTGCTGGAATAGTTTACTTATTTTTTAAAATAGTTAAGCGTTCACTCCAATAGAAATAGATAACACATCTTCCTCATTGTCGAGTAGAGATATATCGATAACTTTATCTATTTTATGACTAAAGAATTTTTAAACAATAAAAATTAGGGTTTGTTTATTAATTCTAGCCAATTGCTAATTACTTTAATTTAGATATGTATAGAATGCCATTTTCCCATCATAACTATCAAATTCTTTTTACATTATCTAATTTCCAGAATTCTGCCTGTTTTTTGAATTTATAAAAGTCTTTGTAGCTTCCATTCCAGCGTACAGCACAGCACTTTTTTTACAGTTATAGAGCTACCTTTTTTTCTTCTATTTCAATGATTTCCTCGTTATTTGGATTGAATGTCGGAGGGTAGTTAATAGTCATACTTTCTAACTTTTCCCATTTTTTTCTTGGTTTATCTGTTAGGTATTTATCGTATATTTCCTTTTAGTGTTTCTTTCAATATCTCATCAGGAATATCTGTGCCTGCATCAATATGCTTATTAGCATTGTCTTCCCATTTATACATTTCCATCAGAAAACTATTTAATATAGTTTCAATACTTTCATTCATAATTTACTCCTTTTTAGTTTTTGTTTAAGTTGTTTGTACGAAGAATAATCCACCAGATAGATCTCGATTTATAAAAATATATCCTATGTTCTCAGTTAGATAAAAAAAATTTCATTTATTTTTCAGGTAGATCCATTCCTAAGATTTGACCTATGAAACTATATTTTTCTAGAAAATCATCACTCTCTTGTTGTAAATATTGAGGTTGTCCTCTAAAAAAACTCATTTCATCTAAATTCTCAATAGGATTAATTGGATAAAAATTATCTAGGTTAAACTTGAACTGATTTTTATCTCCGATGATAACTTTCGTGTATCCTTGAATAGCATCGTCAATTTCAGTAATGTAGTCAAGAAAAATAATCTTCTTTATCATAATAAGAAAAACGTAAATTACTTTATCTTTATATTCCTTATTCTGAAAATCTGTTTTAAATTGAGGTGCAATAGTTAATAGATTTTCAATTGGTATAAAAAGCAACCAATGCTAACTCATGACCATCTGGCGCTATCACTTTATTTGAATAGTCTAAATCTAGCCCAACTAATATATTATTTATATTGGGTTTACTATCTAAAAAGTTAAAATTAACGTATCCATTTTTGTTCATTTAAATTCTCCTAAAAAAATTTAAGGGCGTTTCTTACCTGCTTTTTAATTTTTTTGGGTGCAGTGCAATCTTACTTTTTGTTTTTCTTAGGATTTATTTCTTCTTTACGTTGCTTATAAAATTGCCAATATTTTTGTCTTCCATAGAGAAAGGTGTGTAACGTAGCTCATTATAAGTTAGGTCAAAATATTTATAGGCATTTTCCATATCACCTAGTTCGTAATAGATAATACCTGCCCATAAAAATGTACTGCCATCAGGAACTGTTTTTCGCGCCTCTAATGCAATATTTATCCATTCAAGTGCCTTAGAATAATCCTTTAACTCTTTAAATCTGCCAGAAATTTCAGAACATAGCCCACTAGTTGGGGTTACGAATTGAGTAGCAGGTTTTGGAATTAAATCCCAAGCTCTCATTAACTCATCAATCCTCTCCTGAAGAGTTTTAGCTTGTCTCGACTCACATATAATATTATTAATTTCACTATTTAACTCAGGATTAATATCAGATAAATACATGGTTTTCCTCCTTTTCCTAAATCTAGGATTTTTCTTTCGGCTATTACAATTTAAACCCTAAGGATCTAATCAAATAGATACATTCGGTGCAAACTAATAAAGGTTATCACAGCCATCCAACCCAATCGGATCCGGATTCACAAACCGACCCGCATCAGGCTCGTAATACCTGAAGAAGTTGTGATGCAGCCCCGTTTCAAGGTCGCAATACTGGTTTTGCAGGCGGAAGGGTTGGTATGCGCTATCCGTTACCTTGGTTTCCTCTTTTAGACGAACTTGCAAGATTGTTAGACCTTTAACCAATCTACGGCTATTTTTCTAGAAACCTTAGCTTAAGTATTCGATTAACAAAATAATAAGTAGATTTAGGAATTATTTATTAACTGTTCGAGATATTCAATACTTCTGAATAAATTATGTTCACCTATCTGCTGTATCAAATTTGATGGGCCCCAAATAATATTTTTTTCTAAATACTTTTTAAGAAATATAAGCTCATCTTTTTAAGAGATTTAAAGCATGAGTGATGTTTTCTGCGGTAGGTATATTTATAATAAATTCTTCTATATTTACTGGAATATCATCATTTCTAATGCCATTGCTGATGCTATCAAAAATTTTAGGCATTAAATAATTTATTCCTTCTGGTGAAAAAAGATGAAAAGGTACTAAATTATGTTCATCAATAATAATTTTCTCTATTGGGGTATATTCGTAATACTTTAATTCCTCTTTAAATTCCTCTATTTTATAGATGTTTTCTCGATAGAGTTTTTTTGAACAATCCTTTTTAGGATAATCTCTGTAGGTAATTTTCAGGAAGGGCATATTTACCTCCATTATGTTAGATAACTTTTACATTTATAGTGATTTTTCCATACGGTGTATTCGCCGAACCACAATAGATTACCGTGGATGTCGGTCATCTCTCGCGGGATGCCGATTTGGTCGTTGTGGAAATAGGCGATGTATTACTTGCCGCCTTTGGTGTTATCAAAGCCTTGCGCCAGCAGTTCGTAGCTGTCTTGGTCGGAATAATAGCTGCGGCTACAGACCAGCGGCAGGATGCCTTCAAAAGCAAAGTCGGTTTCAACCTCCAAAAATTTCAAACCATGTATCGGATTGACCGGCCGGTCACCACCCGCTGCACCCTTTATGGCCGGAAAGTTATAAATAAAGTTGAATAGTACTTGTTATTTTTGTGTGTTTCGACACTAATTTCCTAGTTAAAATTTTTGGATTAATTTTTAAAAAAATCAATAATTAATTTGATTTGAGTAGTGTTAAATATCGTACTTTGGTTTCTTAGGGCAATATATAAAAATTCAACAACGTAACCATATAAATGAAATTTAGATAAATTAGAAAAAAATATTTTAAACAGCAAGGAGTAAAATATAATAAAGCCTTATTAGTAAAGGCCTGCCACTCTAGTGATTCAAGTATTGAGAAAAATCATCGTATGTTATCTCAATCCAAGTTTTTAGTAGATAGTTGCATTATAGAAAAATATATAAGAGTTATCACTATCATCAAAACTTATGATGTTATTTTTATCAACTTTGAAAAATTGGAAAAAGTAGTCCTAATTTTTTTCCTCTAGATAATTTCGTTCTTGTATATATTTTTACCTCCGTAAGAAATTTTTTTCAAATTCACAATATACTCCTAAGTCTTTGACAAACTTTGAAATATATTCTAAGAAATCATAAATTATATTGATTTCATCTTGGGTTAAAGATTGCAGTAAATCAAATAGTTCACTTACTTCTCCTTGGGATATGTTAGAATAATAGCTAAATAATTCTATGAAACAATCATTATCTATACTAGGGTTTTCTATTGAGCTTAGTAAAAGTGTATTTAAATGTAAGGCATTTTCATTTTTTTGTTTATCTGACATTTGATTTTTTTAATTAATAACATTAGATTGTTTTTTTCATGTCTTACTTTCTCCATTTTTAAGATAGGGCACCATTTGATTGATTTATTATCTATTTTTTTATTTACGTTTTTTAAAAAAATCATTTAATAGTTTTACTATCTTCTCTTTTATTTTCGCTGGATGAGTTAATTGCAATTCTAACGGCATTTTCTCCAAATTCATTTTGTATATTTTTTTATCAGATCCATTATCAAGGAGTAATTTCACCATTTCTATATTTCCAAACATGCATGCATAATGTAGAGGAGTATATCCTAAGTCTCCTTTAAGATCGATCAATGCCCCATTTTGAAGAAATACAAGAGCATCATTTAAAGAATTATTTCTAGCAGCAATATGCAAAACTGTATCATCCATACCTCCTACTTGATTTATATCTTTAATAGTGTCACCCAAAAAAATCAGGATGCGTTTCATATTTTTTTAAAATACATAATAATTCTTTTTCCATTAATAATACCTATAGTTGTAAGTTGATAAATTTAATATCTGGATTTTTATTTATTACTCGTGACGCAATTTTTCTTTATGTTCTTTTTTTAGATTGTTTAATCTGTTTTTACGTTCTTGTATTTTTTGAGCATGACCGTCCTGGCCGTATTCATAGGCGGTTTTTCCTTAGATTGTTACGGAATAAATATTTCAGACGACCCTAGCCGGTGTAGTTGAAGCAAGTGAGGAGAGCATAGGGAAGAGGTCGTCTGAAAATTGATTTCAGATACTCTTGATATTTGGCGGAACTCGACCTAACCTACGACTACTGTTTGTTAAGTTTAAGCCATGATCTATGTTTGTTAAGAGGAGTTTATTGTCCTTGGCCAAGAATTTCTTCTCCAATTATTGCATCTAACTCTATCCATGCATCTTCAAGTTGATTAACAATAGAAGATTCATTTTTATTTAGGGTCATTTTTAAATTGAGATACCAAATATGTGTTAATTTCGGTATTTCATATAAAATAGATGCTAGTCTTTTTTCAATTAGATTATGATTATGAGTATAATGCTTTTATTTCATTTAAAAATTTTTTTAATAATTCTTGATAGTCCTTTACATCGAATTCAAGATCCATTCTGACCTTATAAATAAAACTATTATTTTTCAAGTTTTTTTCTAATAATTCTTTCATGGTAAACTCCTTTTCAGTTATACAAAGCAAAGAATTGCTTCTGCTGGAATAGTTTATTTATTTTTAAAGTTAGCGTTCACTCCAATAGAAATAGATAACACATCTTCCTCATTGTCGAGTAGAGATATATCGATAACTTTATCTATTTTTATGACTAAAGAATTTTTAAACAATAAAAAAATTAGGTTTTGTTTATTAATTCTAGCCAATTGCTAATATTTTTTTATTTTGATAATAAACAAGGGAATAATTCTATTGGTATTTCAGCTGAATCATTTATTCCTCCATAAAAGTATACATAAGCAATATCATTTTCCTCTGGTGCAAGAAAAATTTAATATTTCATTTTTATCGATAAACTAAAATTCTCTTTTGATAATTCTATATTTCTATATGGGGTAAAAAGTACGATTTATTATTTCACATGAGAGTGGATATGGAATGATTTTTTTCAGAATCTGAAATTAAATTATTTAAAAATGAATTTCTTTCATTTTTCATTATATTATTCTGTTTTAAAGTAAAGATCTTATTTTCTAAAGTTGTCATGATATTATTTCCTATGTTGTACGGTTACATTATCTTTGTATTACTCCCAAGAAAATGTACCATTCCCATTATTTCTTTTTGACTAAGATTTCCATCCGTTTTGGCAGTAGCTACATGCCAGCGTGGACAAGGATGTTTTGCAATCTGAACGGCTGGTGCGCATACTTGTAAACTCGCTCATCTTTTTCAGACGACCTTGATATTTTGTTGGGTCTTGACCCAACTTACGCTTGCTAGAAACATTTACAGTTATTTGGATTTTTGATTAGCTTTTATATAGTTTGAAGGATTTAAAATTAGCAAATTATAAAAAGAATTCAGATTTAAAATGAATGTATTTAAATCTCTCTTCCATAACTTAATCCTCTTAGAAAAAGTATAATGATATAGCTGGCTCTTCAGATAAAAAAACATGCATAATTTTTTCGATTGGTAAAACTTCTAAGTCATCCATTCCTTCAAAAAGCTAGAGTACAAGTTTTTGTTTGGTTGGTATCTATGACGAATAGTCCAAAAATTCTGATATATCTAAATCATTTCCTTCTGATTCTTTCAAAACAATCCAGTTATGGTTATGTAATTGGTCTCTTAAATCTTCAATATGATATTTCATAGTATATTCCCCTCTAGTTATACTACATCCGGGTCGTAGGCGTAGCAGCGGTTAAGTACGGTACAAAAAGATTGTCTAAAAATGTCGAATCTTACTTTTTGGTTTTTTTCTTAGGATTTAATTCTTCTTTACGTTGCTTATAAAATTGCCAATATTTTTTGTCTTCCATAGAAAAAGGTGTGTAACGTAGCTCATTATAAGTTAGGTCAAAATATTTATAAGCATTTTTCCATATCACCCAATTCGTAATAAACGATTCCTGTCCATATAAACACACCTGCTGCAGGTTCATCTTTTCGTGCCTCAAGTGCAATTAACATCCACTCAAGGGCTTTTTGATAATCACCTAATTTTTTATAATTTTCTGAAATACCACAAGCGATTGCCGAAGTAGGCTCAACGAATTGAGTGGCTGGTTTGGGTAAAAGTTCCCATGCCTGCTTTAGAATATCAATTCTTTCCTCCGATGTGGGCGCGTCATTTGAGTTACATACAAAATCATTGATTTGTTTGTTTAATTCATAATTTACTTGATCTAAATACATAATTTCTCCTTCTTATGTGCATTCTTTAAAGAGTATTTATTACCATGTTGGTCCGATTGTGTACCTGTGACAGGGGTTCGTAGCTGTCGGGATAGGTATATCTGCCGTCCGAGGAGACTTCTTGGAAGAGGTGGATGCCGTCCCCAAACGAATCGATTTCCTCTTCGAGGCCGTCTGAAACGTCTTCGTTTTTTTCAGACGGCACTTTCCGATGGTGCTGGGCGATAAGTTGGCCGTTTTTCGTTGTAGTCGAAGCAGGTAAGGATAAGCGTATAGGGAAAGATCGTCTCAGACGACCTTGATATTTTGTTGGGTTCGACCCAACCTACGCTTGCTAAATTTATTTTTAATTTAATTAATAAAAGTTAGGATTTTCACAAATTAAACTAATTGAATCAACTCCAACAATTGAAGATTTATTAGACCAAGCGTCAAATATATATTCAATTTCTCCTGTAATAATCCATTGTGTTCCTAAAGATTCACATAGTTTCAATAGCTCATATATGACACTCCCAACTATTGGTGGAATATTTTTAAATTAAATATATTCTCATGATTAGAATATATCACAATGTTTTTCGTGAAATAATTTCTTTATTCTATTAATGGTTGTAACACTTCCCTTGTCAGATTTTGCAGCCAAGAAAAACGTTACTTTAATGTTTGTAATCATAAATGAGTTATCCTTCCTAATAGTGAAACATTTGCATGTGAACCGTCTCTAGTCAACCATCCAATACTACTCTGACCCGTTTAGACAATTGGACATCCCATTCAAATGCTTCACCATACCGATAAAAGTTATAGTGCAGCCCCGTCTCCGCATCAAAATACTGGTTCTGCAACCAGAAGGGCTGATGCACATGCTTTTAAACCCGCTCATCCTTTTTCAGACGACCTTACGGTTTGGTTAGATCTTGAACTGACTATTCGTTTAAAGATAAGGCAAATCTAAGGCCTCATCATAACTTTCATCTAAGATTTTATTGACTGAGGCAGCAAACTGAATAGCCTTCATATCAATAGTTTCAGGATTGTCAGGAATTGGAAAGACAGCTATACCTATATTATTTTCTATCAACCATGGTATCCCATCCTCTAAAAATTCTTCTATCTCAATTTCATAAATATCAGAATTCTTATCCTCAGACTGTGCCATAATTCTTGCGAATTCTAATTCAGGCCATATGGCTAAAGATGAATTTTTCTCATCTCCCCATAATATCCAATCTCCGTCTTTGTCTGCTAAAACATATAAAACTCCAGAGTCAGTTATCCTTTTTAAAGTATGCTCATAACGTTCTTGACTGGACAAATTAAGAATTGCATTTATTGCTTTTTATGTAAAACCCATTGTTAACCTCCTAATAAATAAGGTAAATCAAATTCTTCCCCATACCACTCATAAAAATAATCATTGATCATCTTAGCAAATTCAATTGGATCAAAAATAATAGTTTCTGTTTTTTTCATCTATAGGAAAAAAATAGCTAATCTAATATTACTTTCAGACATTAAAGGAACGGTATCTTCTAAGAAGTTCTCTAGTTCCATTTCATCTATTCTCAATGCTTGAGGGTTCCATTGGAGAGCTAACTCCGCAAACTCAGATTCTGGAAAGATCATTAGATATTCTTTTTCCTTCATCATCTTGCAAACATATCCAGTCATCCTTTCCATCTAATAGGTATAAAGTTTCAGTACCGGATATAGTTTTAATAGAATAATCCAATCTTTCTTTAGCTGATAATTTAACAATTGAATCAATTGCTTGTTTTGGCAGGTCCATTATTTAAATCCTTTCTACTTAAAAATTTGATGCAGGCTACGGCTGGCTACGTCAGGACTAAAGGTTTTGTGTGGGCTACAGTTTGCTTATGGCTTGTGATTACCAGCTAGTAATAGGTCTATGCAAATTTGCCCAAAACTTTAATAATGATTGTTCAAAAACGAAATTCAGACAGATCCTTGTCCACAACTAGACCTAATTCTTTGAAAAGATATTTAGATTTCGTTCTCTCAATAACATCATATTGACTTAATAGCTCAGCAAACCCTTTTTTTGATGATATCTCAATTTCATTATAGTATATTGCAAACTCTACTTTCTTATCATTGAAAAATTGTAACCTCAGTTAACTTTTTCATTATCAAATCTCAGTACAAAATTATTTACCTCTATGATATTTTTTTGCTTTTTGAAATAACATTTTTCTGATATATCATATTTTTTTATAGTATCTTTTAGAGAACAATTAAATTCAAAATTACCTATAGCCTTATAAAGGGATAAATATTAATGTATCATAAAATGGGGTTGAATCTTTAAGTTTACTTTTTTTGAAAGTCTGAGTACTTTTTACATGTATTTTTCATATAAGTCTCTTATGCTTTCATCGTAAATTAATACCTGTAAAAATACTTTATCCTTAGAGTCAATGCACAAAAAGTAAATTATATTGTGGAAAAAAATATAAAAATAATTTTTCTTCATCAGAAATTTCTATTAAAGGATCCTCTTCTTCTAAAAATTTTCTAAATTGAAGAAGTTAATAATTTTACCATCTAAGCTGAATTCATTACAACTCCCTGAGGATGATACAGTAATTAATTGAGAATCAGATTGTATCTTATGCTTCCTATCAAACTCTAATGAATAACTAGGGTCATTTAAAGTAACTTCATCAAAATCAGACTTTTTTTGACCCAATACAATTCCATCCAAAAGAATTATTTAATATTTTTCAACATAATACATATCCTTTCCTGTATTTGTCTATGTCAATTAGCTTCTCAGCCATCAGGAAAAATGACCTCTAGATAGAATGCCATTGCTAATGGTAATGAGGTTGTTAAAGAACAACTATTTCAGACGACCTCGAAAAAGAATTGAGGTCGTCTGAAAGGCAGAAACAGCATGATTACCGCTCCCATGCTACGGCGGAATTGAAGGTTTCATGTAGGCTACTGTTTGCTGTTTATTTCTTAATATTTTTTTCGATATATCTGTATTGCTCTTGTGTACATTTAACTGAAAAAAAGTATTTTTCCACTTATAATACTTTGAGCAGAAAAAAATATCTTTCTCATATTTGAATTTTATCTTACTTAACGGAATCGTTCCTTTTCCATTTTCTTTCCCACAAAAAGCTTATATTGTAACTCATTATTACTTATACCTATGTCTCCACAAGCTTTTTGACTATTATATTCTGATACAATTATATTTAACCAGCCATGTTGAAAATCATACGAGTAATCTGAAACATAAGGTAATTCAGAAGAGGAGGATACTATTAGAGATAAAATTGTACTTAAAATAGATTTCATAATTTATTTACCATTTAATTTATTAATTTTTCTTAGCTAACGAAGCAGGAGTAACCCGACCAGACATTTTCATTTCTTTAATATCAGCAGCTTGACTTGCCCCATATGCAAAACTTGCACACTGCCTATTTCGTAAATTATATCCAGAAGTTTCTGTGTTTTTTATTATTAATGAGACTGTCAAAAACAAATCTCTCAAACGATCTTGATGAAGGTTTGAGGTTGTCTGAAAAATGTGTGTACTGCGCACGCCCTACGTCAGGATTAAAGGTTTTGTGCGAGCTGCGGATTTCTAATTTTGATTCGACTCCTGATATTTTTGTTATATCAGAAATAGTGATATCTTCATTATTAAACATATCATCCCAAATTTGCTTATAAAGTTCTTTTGCGGTCATTTGTTGAGGTATTTCAAAGGCAGCGTCGGTACTAGGAAATTGATTATGTAGTCGTTCTTCTGTCCAGAAATTTAATCCAAATCTCAAACTTTCTTTAATTCTTAACTGGGTTGATATTGTAAAATTTTTGATACTCGGGGTACAGATATTCTTTGACTAATCTCTTTACGCTATCTCGATTAACCAAATTTAGACCTGATAAGTCCTCAAGTTTGCTATCTACACCTTCGTGTAATAGTCCAAGAAAAAGTCTGATATATTCAGGACTGACTTTATACTTTTTATTCATTTAAATTTCCCCCAAAATTGAAACTAATTGACCAACTTTATTGAATATGGCTTGTGCTTGAGATGTTTGGATTAATGGTCCTCTTTGTTGGAATTCAATCCAAACTATAGTAGACTGAACTCAGTTCAACCTACGTTTACTTATTGCTATTCATATATTCGTGAGGCACTCAAAATGTCTGCTAACATACTCCAATTTAAAGTTTTGTCGTTATATTCTCTCATACCCTATATTTTTTTATAGTATCCATCCATATCTTCAATCCAATTTTTCATGGCTTCTAAAAAAAGCTATCTAGTGTATTATTTTTCAAAATCTTCTGTATGAATTTCAGTAATGAATTCTTTTTAAAAACTAGAAAGTCATCTCTATTTTTAATTTCCATAATATAGTCCTCCTCGAACAATGTCTTTCAGACGGCCTCAAAAGAGATATTGAGGCCGTCTGAAAATATAAAATTACTTTTTTCGTGGCACGAATTTTTTTCAACCCATTCTCCAAAATAGTAACTTTCTCGGGAGGAGTTCCCCTATCCAAAGCATTCCACCAGTTATTTACTGGTTTAACAAATAATTGGAATCCTTCATCAGTTACATTAGACTTTCTAATAACGATATTTTTCTTTAATAGAACCGTCCTCATTAAAAAGGATCAATACCTATTAGTAAATCATTTTTAAGAAAATTCATTAATGAAATAGTTGATTTTATAATGCCTTCTTTATAATCAATATCGTTAGTTCTGTTCAATAATAGTTGGTGATCAAATAAAAACTATATCATTTACTTCCATAAGATTCCTTTCTATTTCAATCGGATAATTTCAAATAATTCATCTGAAGGTGACGGAAGTGAGGCTGTGCGTCGCCTTCGGGTTAAAGCTGATTTGACAGAGGTCGTCTGAAAAACAGAAACTGCTTGCGTACGTTCCGCACATACCCTGCGTTGGAATTGGAGTTTTTGTGCGGGCTACGGCTTGCTTTATTAATTATTCCTTAATATTATTGATAAAGAAATCAAATGACGAAGCTATTGTCGTTATAAATCCATCAGGATATAAAACACAAAGAGAGTTATCCTCTGGATTAAAAACATAAAAATCCTGAATCTTGTAGACCTATTGCAAACATATTTTTAACTATCTTTTTCATTAAAATAATCTGGTTCTTTAAAGTCTATAATTATTTCATTAATAATATTTAATGGAATTTGATAATTTGGGAGCCATCTGAAAATGTATATTCAAAAAGAGTTTCTTTACTCCATAAGTCATAAAACAATGCTTCATCAAAATTTATATTATCCTCTGAATTATATAATATTTGAGAAAACCCATCTTTATATTTATCAAGGAATTCTAAATAAGATGTTGGCAGTTTATATTGTTTAAAGATTTCTTTTCATAATATAGTCTCCTTTAGTAAAAAAATAATAGAAATTATCCACATTCTTCTTATGCACGTTTCTTCCAGTATTCTTTGCAAAAGTTCTCATAACTAGCATTTAAATTTGGATTTCTACGAAACGATTGATACCCTGATTTAACATAAGGGTGTAGTAGGTTATATATACTTGTCCCATTGCTTTGTTTTTTTAAAGCTTAAATGTATAGAGCCTAGTATTTCTAACATGGGACCAGGTTCTTTGCCTTCTACATGATGCAACTGTATACTTTTGCGGATTTTAACCGAGGAAGAATGGTGCATCGGCCAGGCAGGTTTGGTGGCGGTGCGGCTCTTTACCCCTTTACGGCCAGGAAGGGCAATTTCGTCGCCATAAGTTTTATCCGTCTTACTGGCTTTAAAGACAAAAGCAGGCTTGCGGTTGAGGCGTACGTCTTTGGCGACGGTTTTGGCACCGCCGAGGTCGGCAAAGAGCGGGAAGGGAATGGGTGGAACGGAAGGGGGAGCGGGCGGAGGCGGCCAACAGAAATCGGGGACGGTAAAGACAACGCGGAACTTGCTGCTTTTACGGGCGATTTTATTGAAGGCCATGGCGGCTTGCTCCTGTTGGGGATGGGGTCGTCTGAAAAGGGGATGAATGAGGGTTTAGAGTTTCAGACGATCCTGTAGGTTATGGCTTACCAAAAATATATTTTTCCTCTAGTTTAGTTTTATCATGCTCAAGAAAAATATTTCTATATTCAGATAAACTATTATGATTGACCGCTGAATATTGTTCTTCATTACTGCCATCATCTTCCCAATGACAAATGGGGCAAACATCATAGTTTGATTTACTAGACAAGGTATAAAAATGACAACATGGACATTTTACTTTCTGATTTATCTCGTCTCCATAGACGTTTATTTCTTTGGAGAGAAGAAGGCTAAGTTTTTTTAGCTAGAAATTTATTACTTAAAATTGAATTTTTTATATGTTAATCCTAAGGTAACTACAGGATTAAAAAAAATCATCATAAAAATTCTATGTCATCAAAATCATGTGTACTAAGTAGCTTATAAGTTCTTTATTTAAATGTTCTGGTTCAGATTCATAGGAATACCAAAAAAATCTAATAGGATATTCATCTTTTCAGAATTAGATATTGAATTAGTCTGATACTCAGAAAAAAATTTTTAATGGCTTCTGTTCTAGTCATGATAAAAACCTCATTAAATGTAACTATTGGAATTATAGCATTTTGTTTTGGCTAAATCTACAGCATCTTCAAATGGTGTATCTGTACGATTATCACTTATATAATATGTCCTTATTTCTCTACTTTTAATATGTCCAATAAAAGTTTCTCTTGTCTGAGGGTTAAATTTCACTATAAGGTTATCTACCACTTGTTCTTTAATATCAGGTGAGTCATTTGCTGCGAAGTTTTTAGCACGTTTTAAATATTCGGATTGTGAAATTTGTTCTCCAAATTCGCATCCATTAACGACATGTTTTTCATAGTGAGGAGCTAATTTACCCTTAGAAAAACCTTTCCATTTGATCTAAGATGCTTTAATTAGCCCTAAGGGATCAATCCAGCTAACAATATTGGGACTAAAGGCATATAGATTTTCCCCACCCCATAATCTAATCGGATCCTGATTCACAAACCGACCCGCATCAGGCTCGTAATAGCGCATCAGGTTGTAATGCAACCCCGTCTTACGGTCGGCATACTGGTTTTGCAGGCGGAAGGGCTGGTGAGCGCTATCCGTTACCTTGGTTGCCTCTTTCAGACGCGCCCAGATGGTGTATTCGACATACCAAAAGAGATTGCCTTCCTTATCTGTCATCTCACGCGGGATGCCGATTGGTTGCAGTGGAAGTAGTGGGGCTGTTGGTGGTTTTCTTCGTCTTCGGTGGTCAAATCGCGGATTTGTGCTAAAGGTTCGTAGGTGTAGGCCCCAGTCTCTTTGCTGCCGTCTTTTTTGAAGATTTCCGCTTTAACCAGTTGGTCATGCAGATCGAAGAAGTAGTTCTGTACTTCGCCGTCGGCCAGTTCTGGGTGGATCAGGTTGCCGAAGTGGTCGTAGATATAGCTGTGGTAACGACTTTCGGCATTGCTTTTACGGATTAGACGGGTAGCAGTCATCATAGTTGAAATGCAGGATGGTGCCGTCGAGAAGGACTACCCATTTACATTTTAATTTCAATCTATCCCTGCTTGCTGATTGTTTTATTTGAAAACGAATGATACATATAGATTTTTGATTGTTTTTAAAATTATCTAAATATTTTCTTGTTTCTATAATGCTATCACTTTGAATATTTCCTTCGTAATACCAATTATCATAAGTATGTTCAAATTTATTAATATTTTTTTATATATATCTCCTCCTAAAATAAAAAAATTTAAATTGTCTAAAAATATCTATAATATCATTAGATAATTCTATGGGTATAATTACAGTATTTTCTCCTTGTTCAAATAGGCTGACTCCATTATTAATATAAATACTAATTAATTTGTTCATAAATTTACTCCCAGTAGTTATTTATTAGGTCTAAATAAACGGTGATTAATGCTGCCGTTTGGTTCTTTTATATATTCAAAGGCAAAACGGTAGCGCACACCTTTTTCATTGGTGAGGCCGACTAAGCGGCGGGCTTTGTCATAGTGGTAGCCGAAAGTATGGCCCAAGTCGTTGGTGCGTTGGGTCGGCAGACCGTCTTTGCCGTATTCGTAGAAAGTGGTATGACCTTCGCCTTCGGTATGGGTGGTCAGACGACCTCGAAAAAGACTTGAGGTCATCTGAAAAGCATAAACCGTGTGCGTTCGTAAGGCACACACTTTACGTCGGGATTGGAGGTTTCATGCGGGCGCGGCTGCTCAAACATCCTAAGCATTATAATTTAGATAATCTTTAATAAAATATTCAAAGTTATCCCAATGTTTGCTAAATTGTTTATTTTCTATAAACTTTTTGAATAGTGGAGCCTCTACATAAAAAAACCTCATCGGTATTTTTTTATCATACAGGATATAATCATCCAACTCATTATTTAACAGGGAAAAAAATAATTATCAGGTAAGCCAATATTTTTTTCTCAAAAATTTCTGTTTGGCTACTTGAAAAATCCTCTAAGTCCATTGCTAAATCAACCAAATATCCAATTTTTTTCCATAAATTTCATCACTATATGTTGCCCAAAAATTCAATGAAGTCATGATTTACCTCACCAAAAACCTAACCCTTTGAATAATTTACGATATTCCTCCTGACTTTCTGGGAATATTCTACCAAATTCATCATTAAGATACTCCTTAAAATCATCATCTAACATAACAAACCTCCCCATTGTAAATATAGGTAAATTAACATTAAAATCCCCCAAATTTCCTTCTTCGCCTTTTTCTGCTTTTTGCTCTATCTTTCCGAGATTGCCTTCTATCTTTACCAAATGCTTTTCTATCTTCTGCAAAATATGGATGCTTGCCACTTCCATCAACTTTATAAGGATGTAAAAGCATTTGTTCTATCTGTAGGAACTTGATTTAACAATTCGCACTTTTCTTAAGTTAAACTTTAGTAATATTCTTTATAGAATCAACCATTAATTCTTCCAAATAACGAATATTTTCATGGCAAATGTTTATTTCTTTGTCTTTGAAAAAAGAATATCCTCTTGACTCAGATATGTCAACCATTCCTTGCCATCGAAGGACGAAGAAATCTGTAATAAAATTTATTGATTCAAAAGCAGTTTCGTTGGCTTAAAAAAGCCCTCGGGGACTCTATAGTGAGAATAGTAAAGCCAAAGCAACCGATGTGAATTAGAGGGCGCCAGAATTTATTCTGAGCGCCCTCTTTGAAGCTCGGTAGGATTGAGACCTTGGCTCACTCCGATGCCTTTACTATCATCACTATGAAGATGTCCCCAGAGGGCGATTTAAGACAACGTCTTAACCATCATTTCATTGAATCAATAGATTTTATTTATTTGCTTCGAAAGCACGGAAAGGTTCGTTTCCAATTGTGCAGTGTCAATCAGTTTTATCTTTTACCTTGAAGCAGAGGAAAGAGACAGGAGCGCATTCATCATTGGGTAAATTCGCGAGGGAATAGGCGGAAAGCGCAAGAAATGGTATAATATGGGAATAAAGTAACTATTTAGAGGTAATAAATGAATCAACTGTTTAGAAATTTATTTCAAAAGAGCGAGTGAATAGTTTTCGTGAGTTGACGAAGACGCTCGTGAAGATGGCGGGGACCGATGAAGTGGTGCCTGAAGAGGATGAAAGTGTGCCTTGGGTTCCGTCAATCCTAGGATTAATTTTCATATTATGGCTTTCTTCTAGTGATTGGCTCAAAAGTGTGACGAAACCGCTGATTGATCAATTTCCGCTTCTTTCACTATGGCCGTTAGCGTTTCTCTTTGTCTACCTTCCGCTTTTAAATGGGCTAGATGAGTTATGGAAACAACCGCAGAGAAAACGGGACTTACAGGAGTTAATGGCGATCGCCAAACGTGCGGTGGCCGTTTTAAAAGAATATGACTATGACAATTTAGAAGACGTGATTGACGCAGAAGTGGTCATCAACGAATATACCGAGCGATACGGACTGTAGGAGGAATTAGATGAGATTATGGCATGAGGACTTGATTGGGCATCTTCCGCGTCCGCAACTCTTGGGGCAGCACCGCGAATGTTGTGCGCTCAGAGGCAATGGCTGGGGCAAGAAGCATGCGACGGTGGACTATGTGTTTTCATATAGCCCGTATGTGCTGTATCAGTACCATACGTTGATTATGGATGAAATGGAGCGCCGTGGCTACAATGTGACGCCGGAGTGGAAAGAGGCTTCGTATCGTGGAAAAGTGTGCCCGCCATATACCGAAGCGTGTGAATGTGAGTGGACGAGTCCGTTATACAAAGAGCACGATGATGCGTATTACAAAGAATGTATTGAAAATTTAGCGCAAAAAGGAATTATCCTGGAAGGAGAAAATCATGTTTAGACTTCTATTGAAAGACGTTGCGACGAAAAAAATGTTAGTGAACTTCCGAGAGTTGACGAGCTACTTAATGAAAGAGGCGGGAATGGATGATGAACTGCCGGAACTAGTCGATAAAATGGCAACCATGAAAATGATTGCGGGGATGTTTTTATTTATCATAGTGATGCGTACGGGGATTTTATCGAGACCACTTGAGTTTATGGTAAACAAGGTTGCCGGAGAAGGGAATGTGATTTTTCTACTCTTACCATTTGTTTCTTTGTACTTGTTTTTAGGATTCTTTTTCTTCTGTACCGAATCTGGTCTAAAAAGTACTGACACGTAAACTTGGCGAAGTGATACCACTAGCGGAACGTGCGATTGCAACGCTGAAAGCAGCAGGACGCGACGACTTAGAAGAGGATATCGAAGACGCAGAATTTCTGATTGAGGATTATAAGAAGAGATTCGGGTTTTAGGGAGGAACAGAATTGGGAAAAAGGATTAGTGAAGAAGAAATTACGCAATTACGGACACGAATTGCCAAAAAAATACAGAGGAGAAAGACCCCTGTAGCATTACCACCAGGAAGGAAACTCGCCAGAAGGATTCTTTCCGATGGAGAAATATTCATGATTGTGGTGTTGATCGTCACACTGTTTCCTCTTAGAGTAGGGGTCGCTATGAGCTCCTATTCTTTTGCAGAAAGAAATACGGCTTTGTTAACGATATGGAGAACAGCGATCGTCTTGTTTTTTGTCTTTCGTTGGATACGAAAAAGACTGTATAAAAATGAAGTGGAGGGCTTATTGAAAATGAAGAATTCAGATGTTGAGGCAGAGCTAATTTCTGAAGAAAGTTATCCACAAGAAAATCAACCGTACGAGCAGGAATTACCACAGCAATGGAATGCCGAACAAATTGCTTTTGGAGTGGAGGCGCCGGTCAAAAAACAAAATACGCTACTGGAGCTATTAGTCCCGACAAAAGTCTCTCAAGAGGAACTCTTAACACTCCGTCAACTGATTGTGGATGATTCATCTGGAAATCCTGAGGAGAAAGCATCGTTACCGAAAGGCTGCTCAGAGGATTGGAATGAAGATTTTCGATTTTTTGGCGTGTTGATTTTCTGGGTTTTATGTCTTTTCGCGTCGGTATTCATTATCGTGTTGGTATTGATAGGTCAATTGGATCATGCTTTGAACCTCCTATGGCAGAATTTCTGGATAGGGTTCGTCATTCTGTTTATTTGTTGGATGGGATGGACCATCTCTTACTTTATTCGAGGACGACACTTTAGACAATTGTTAAAAATAGCTTGTACAGATATTTCAGCCTATAAGGATGCTCCTTGGGACACGATTCCAGAGCCTATCAAAGCACTCTACGATTACGTGCTGTTTTTACGAATCAAATATGGGGTGTAGGGAGGAACAGAATTGAAACAAAGGATTAGTGAAGAAGAAATTACTCGACTCAGGGAATTGACGGAACAGGTAGAGAAGGAGAGCGAACAGCCCGAAATGCTACCACCTAGCAAAAGAAAGGTAAGAAACTATCTCTTTATCACACAATGGGTAATGGTCGTTATTCTTTGGTTTGCGTATTTGCCGAGAGTTCTGCTCGGAGTGGGGATAAGTATCATAACCTTTAATGGAGATTTCATACGATATATGTTTTTTGCATTTCTGGTAGTTGGACCCTTGTTTATCGTTATATGGGGAATTCCGCTTACAGTATTCTTTGTCTGTCGTCGTATTAGAATAAGAAAGTATGAAGAAGAAATGAGAAGCTTATTTCGAATTATTAATCAGGAATTTCATGTTCGAAAACATTTTGAGGATGAGGAAATATCAGCAGAGGCAAAGACTTTAAGAAATCTCGTAAAGGGATTAAGAAGAGAATATGATATAGAAAAATTTATGCGATGAATTGGAACAAACTGTCGGATATAGGGGATTTATGAAAAAGAAAAAGGATTAAGGAAAATGATATTTCTCTTTTAAGAGAATTGTTACAGCAAGTGATGAGTCAGAAAAAAATCATCACAAATCTTGCCAAAGAGCTATAAATGGTGGAGAGTTGTGTTATTTAGTATTGACCGGCTCTTGATAGCCGTTTTTAGTATTATGATTTATACATTTATACGTTTAAGTTCGATATTTATAGGTACTGATTTAGAGCAATTATATTTAATGTTACTGGTACTAGCGCTTCCAGGTGTATCGGTGGCAATCTTAGTTTTGCTAGCATTCTATTTTTTATTTCGCGAAAAAAGGAGAGTTCTTTATAACAGAGAAGTGGGACAATTATTAGAACTCACTAACGAAGAAATAGGTTTAGACATGACGGAGTATCCTACAGAATTGTCTGAAGAAAAGAAAGAGCTCGGAGAATTTTCTGATGAATTGCATGTTCGAAAACATCTTGAGGATGAGGAAATATCAGCAGAAGTAAGAAGTTTGAGGAATCTTGTTGAAAACTTCAGAGTAGAATATGACATAGAAGAATTTATTCGATGAAAAGGAACAAACTGTCGGATTTAGGGGGATTTATGAACAAGAAAAAAAGGATTGAAGAAATTCGGCTGGCACGACTAAGAGAATTGCTAATTGAAGCGATCCGAGAACGTTCAGGGGAAGTTGTTGCGATTCCTAGCGTTGCAGTGATGCCAAGTATCTTAAAAACATTTTAAAGATATTCTTGATAATATTAACTACATTCATCTTCCTGTTTTCTTTACTAAAAGGATTTGATTTTGGGCTTCAGGCATTGGTTGCAAACCCTTTTAAATTCTTAAAGGATCAAATGGAGTTTAATCCGTTCTTTAGAATATATGTATTTATTTTTATCGTTGGAGTTGGACTTTTTCTATGGGAACGTAAGGAATTTAAAGAAGACCAGGCACTAATTGTCCGTAGAGCGAAAGAAGAAGTCTTAGAATGGCAAAACTTCACCGACGAAGAACTTCCAAACAGCGTGAAAGAATTAAAGCAGTATTTATCTGAAAATGATGATGCGTTCAACATCGAAGAGCCGCGTGAAACGGTTATAAAGTCATTATTACGATTATTTCCTAGAAACGTTTCACAAGAAGATATTAATGAACTACGCCAACAGCTTGTGACTATTTTGTCTGAAAAACAGCAAGACACCTCAAAGTTGCCAAAAGGTGCGCCTTTCAATTTTGTTAGTCTCATACGAATTGTATTGCTGTACGTTTGTGGGGGCCCCACTTTGTACATCATATGGTCATTGATTGCATCATACTATTATGATGCAATGATCGCTCTCATTTTCTTTGGACTTCCTATAGGGATGTATTGGAAGTTCTATTTTGAAATTTCTTCTAGCGTTCATGAAAAGCGAAATAGAGCTTTTGATAAACTATTTAAGATTGCTCGTGCAGAAGTTGCAACGTATAAGGATGTTGCTATAGAGAATGTTCCGGAACAAATCAAGGAGCTTCAAAGGTTTATTGAAGGGTTAGAGTCGAATATCATATACCGGGAGATGCGAAATGAAATTATTTAGAAAAGCGATTAGACAAAGACGGTTAACGCGGATGCGGGAATTGCTTAAACAAGTGATGGTTGAAAATGATAGCGAGAATGAGCTGCCAGATGATGGGAAAATCGCCAGAAGCCTCGTGCTTGTACTAGAGCTTATCATAGTAGGTTCGCTACTTGCGAATCCAGATCTGCTTGATTCTAGTGGGGCTTTGATTCTAATGGGCCTTTTTTTCCCGCCGTTTTTACTGTTTGGGATTTTACTAGGGATGGGTACTTTACTCCTCTTTATAGGGGTCATTTATCTGATTCATTATTTGAGGGTAGAGTCCTATTATCAAGAGTTCGGGCTGTTATATGAACTCGCCGAGGAAGAGCTTTCTGTATACAAACAAGATCCAAAGCCTGAAGATGCTGAAAGATTGCAGTACTATATGGAAGAGTTGAAGTTAGAAACAGATGCAACCAATAAGAGGTTAAGTAAATAAAATTGGGGAATAAAAGATGAAAAGAAGATTTGAAGAGGAAAGAATACATCGACTACAACAATTGGTCAATGAAGTCTTAGGCCTATCGGGCAAGAAAAATCAACAGGTTAGAGTACGAGGAACTAGATATATTCCAAAGATACTCTTTACCATTTTAATGATTGTCGAAATCTATAATCTATGGGGGTTAAATTATAAAGTAGGCGGGGTTTTTAATTTCCTGCAACGTTGGTACGAGGGAAATCAATATGCTGTGAAGTATGCGCTGGAATATGTTAGATATGAACCTTATATTATCGTATTTCTTCCAATAATGATGCTCTTTTTATATTTCTTGCAACTGCACCTTCAAAAACAAGATGTGAGAGAAGTCGTTGCAAGAGCGGATGAAGAGCTCTCGAAATGGGAACACACTCCACCTGCAGAGAGTCCGCATGCTGTAAAGTCATTAAAATATCATTTAGAGGAGTTACGATTGGACTACGACATTTAACACCCTTGAACGACAGGAGAAATGGGAATGGAATTGAAACAGAAAATTAAGAAACAGGATGTACAGCGATTGCGTAGATTAATTCAAGCAGTCGCCGAGAAAAATGGCGAAGAAGCTAAATTACCGTTCAGCTTTTTACCGTTTCGTGGCATTATAATGGTCCTTAGTCTCGCTGGATTAGCATACGGAGTAATGGCTACCTTTGTTGTCACAATCTCTACAATATTCTTTACAGAGCTTACGATGCAACAGCCGGGGAAAGGGTATCAAGATCGCCTCTTCGGCAATATGATGCTCGACTGGGTTATCATGTTTGCCTTTATAGCCTTTGTTCTCTATTGCTGCTACAAATCCGTTTACTGGGAATGGAACAAGCTGGTTGTTCGAGGGAATAAAGACGTGGCGACATGGAAAGCTGCACCAAGAGAAGCCAGCCGCGAAGCTGTTGAAGCACTAGAGTCGTATATACACGAGAATACAACGAGTGCGGAGTAGAGTTCTTCTAAGGTAGAGTTAAGCGCATAAGAATTATTAGAGACATTAGAAATTAAAAATAATTTAGGTGGATTTATGAACAAGAAAAAGGATTGAAAAATTAAGCTGGCGCGACTAAGAGAATTGCTAATTGCAGCGATTCTAGAAGGAACAGGGAAGTGGTTGCACTTCCTCGTGCTTCAGTAGTGCCAATTATCTTAAAAACATTTTAAAAAAATATTCTTGACAATATTAACGGCATTCCTCTTCCTGGTTTCTTTACCAGGTTCTGAATTTTGGGTTCAGAGGTTGGTTACACACCCTTTTGAATTCTTAAAGGGTCTAATTGAGTTTAATCCGCTTTTTTTAAAATATATGTAAATATTTTTATCATGGGACTGGGACTTTCTCTATGGGAACATATAGCATTTAAAGGAGAGCAGGCACAAATTGTCCGTTTAGCGAAAGAAGAAGTCTTAGAATGGCAAAACTTTACCGACGAAGAACTTCCAAATAGTGTGAAAGAATTAAAACGGTATTTGGCTGGAAATGATGATGAGTTCAACAACGACGATTCTGGTGAAACGATTATAAAGTCATTATTACGATTATTTCCAAGAAACGTTTCACAAAAAGATATTTCTGTATTACGTCTACAGTTAGTGAATATTTTATCAGGACAACAACAAGACGCCTCTAAGTTGCCAAAAGGTGTCCCGTACCGTCTGTACCTTCTGATTAGGATCATTCATAATATAGTGCTGTTCGGTTGTTTGGTTGGCACTATTCCAATACTAGGGTTATTCACTAAATCATACTATGATGCCATGATTATGCTTGCTTTCTTTGGAATTCTCATAGTAATGCTTTGGACTTTGTATTTTGGGATTTCATCTAGTGTTCATGAATATCGAAAAAGAGCTTTTGATAACCTATTTGAGATTGCTCGTGCAGAGGTTGCAACGTATAAGGATGTTGCTATAAAGGATGTTCCGGAAGAAATCAAGCACCTTCAAAGTTTTATAGAAGTGTTAGAGTCGAAATATCATATACCGGGAGAAAAGGTAGAATGGAAGAAAATCAAAAGATAATCAAGTCTTACTACAACCTTTGAACGTCAGGAGGAATGACAATGAAATCGAAACGAAGAGTGAAGGAACGACATGTATCACAACTGCGCAAGTTGATTGAAGCAGTGGCCCTGCAAAATGGGGAAGAAGGCACACTACCGATAACCTTTTTACCGGTGCGCGCTATCATTACAATCCTTAGTGTCGCTGCAGTGGTGTGCGGAGTGGTTGTGTTTGGAAGAATGGCTGTGGTCGAGGCGGGCTTGTTTCATACACTCGCATTGATGTTTGAAACGTGGAATTCGGAGCTAATCGACCAAGTAGTCAGGGTCCTCTTCGGCCTGGCGCTTCACTTCGGCCTCATGTTCGCCGCCCCTAGCCGTCATTCTCTACTGCTGCCACAGATCCGTTCGTTGGGAATGGAAGAAGCTCGTGGCTCGTGGAAATGAAGAAGTGGCGACGTGGAAAGCTGCACCAAGAGAAGTCAGCCGCGAAGCTGTTGAAGCGCTAGAGGCGTATTTACAAGAAAATGCTACGCTGGGCAAACCTTCTAAGATGAGGGAAACAGTAGAAGCGGCCGCTAGCAGTGTCGGCTCTGCGATGGGAAAGGTGAGCAAAGAACACGAAGTACAAAAACGCCTAACCAGCGTCGAAGCTTCACGAGTTCGCGCCTTAAGAAGACTATTGAAGCTTGTCTTGAAGATAAACGGACGAGAAGAACAGCTTCCAAAAAGCTCGTATTGGCTTCGCATCTACGTCCTGATTACGGTCGCAATTGCAGGCATCGTCATCGGATTCGTATCTGGATTCTTTACGTATTTGAAACTTTTTATCGCCTGCCTAGTGACGTTGCAATGGAACTTCGCGTTTGGATATCTTGCCTTCATTTGGCCATTTGCCCTTATCTGGTCCTTACCGATTATCGTCTTCATTGTAGTCTTCAATTGGCACCGCAGAGAAACGTTTAAGGAATGGAAAGAACTATTGGCACTGGCAGACCGCGAAGCAGAAACATGGAGCCAAACCACAGCCGTACCAGATGAAGTGGCAGAGTTACAAAAATTTTTAAAAAAAGCACATAAGTACTATTAGGAGGACATTATGAACTATAAAAAAACAATTTGGCAGTCTCAAACGACAAGGCTGCGTGAACTGATCCGTATTGTAAACCGTAGAAGCAAACAACCGCGCGTCCTGCCAAGAGATAATCGTCAGATTCGCCTCTTTTGCATGCTCTTCTTTGGCATTATCACGCTCTACACGATTATGACGACAGGATTTCTTGCGGCTATCCTAGGCGGGATATATATATGCTGTTTCAAGGGAAAGCATCGAGTTACGTAGATCGGATGATACCGTATTGGTGGGTTCCGATTTTGTGGGTGGCATTGATTGCGATTTTCATCCTCATTCTCTGGTTGACTCGCCGTTCGCTTGTAAAAGAAACGCTCTTCTTACTCGAACACGCGAAAGACGAAATCGCACGCCAATATGAAGCAGGCAATGGCGTTGTTTCACAAGAAGTCATCAATTTAGAAAATTACGTCGACGACTTACAACGTAATTACCGGTTCTAAGGAGTGAAGGATATGTATATTTATGTAGCACCAAGAAGAAAAGAATTAAAAGAAAAAGAGGTACAAGACTTTCGAGCAGTCGCAGAACGCTTAGTGGATGAAAGCGGGATTGAAGTAGAATTTCCTTTCGTGACGAAACGTTCTCCGTTGTTGAAAGTACTCATCTGGATATTAGGAATTTTCATGGCTTTGATGCTAGGCGGATTGGGGTATTTGTGGTTTGTTATTGCAGGAAATGCTGACGATCCGCTTCTCGTCCTTGGTATTATGTTTTTCGCATGTTTGGTGGGGCTCATCGTTTGGCTGGTGGGTGTCCTTTTTGCAGCCATTTTATACCGTCGTGAACAAGATAAACGTTGGGCGGAAATGGAAGAGTTGTTGGATATCGTAGACGAAGCAACGATTGTTTTACATGAACAAAATCGCAAAGACTTAGCAGTGGAAATCAAGCGTGCGGAAACATTAGTGAAGAAATACAGACGTTACGGCATCTAAACGCATATTTATCTGTAAGGAGAGGAAACTATGGATTTACAAAGAATTCGATACAGAAAAAATGAAGCACAAGAGTTTCGCGCATTAACGGAGCGCCTTGTCGGGGAGAGCGGTCTAGACATCGAGCTGCCATATGAAAGTCCGGGAGTGCAGCACCTCATGAAGTATTTTAACGTCCTCGTGGGCATTCTCGTGCTCCTTACGATTGGACTCGTGGCATTTATTTTCTATGTCAACGGTGGAAAATCAGAGAACTTTATGATTACGCTTAGCAACGAAGAAATGCTCGTGTTCTTCCCGCTTGTCATCATCTGGATGTTCGGGATGTTCTTTTTAAGGCATTAGACGCGCGCAACCAGCTCTTTATCCAAAAAGACATCCGCGCACTCTTGCCGGTTGCCCAGGAAGCACTCGAGGCCCTTAGCGGAAACGAAAACGACCACGTGAGACGCGCGAAGCTGCTTGTTAAAAAATACAAAACGTACGGGTTATAATGGGACCAGCAACTGTTAACATATAGGGGTTGGAAATTAGAAGGAGCAAGAATGAAGAAGAAAGTCACACAAGAAACAGCCAACCGACTCCGAGAATTATTGGAAAAGGTGATTTCAGAAAGAGGAGATGCAGCACCTTTACCGAAAGATCATCAAATAGCGCGGTTACTATTGCCACTATTCGCTCTTTGTTTCGCTGGTGTCTATTTACAAAATGCGCACGCTTTTTCGATTATAGGGGGTGCATTTGCAACTATTTTTGAGGTTGGCGTTTGGGAAACGTTCGAATTCGTGGTGACCGTCACGAGCCACTATTTCTGGACGTGGAGTGTTCCTCTTATCATTCTAGGAGTTGTCTTTTTCTGGAGACGTCACTCCTTCAAGAAGGAATTCAATGCTTTAGTGGAACGGGCAAAGGAAGAGATTGCTCTTTGGAAAAAGAAACCACTCGAGACAAATCGCACCCTTGTAAAAGGGCTAGAAGGCTTTCTAAAATCATTGGAAAAGGAATATCAATTTGAACAAAAAATAAGGTAAGAATGTAAAGAGGTTAGGAACATGATTTATAAAACACTATTATTCGACCTGGATTCAACGCTCTGGGACTTTCATTCGGCGGAGAATTACGCGCTGACGAAGCTCTTGGAACAGCAAGGAGTGGAGGATGTCGAGGCGTATATCGACGTCTACGTGCCGATGAATCGTGCCATGTGGCGGTCGTTGGAAAAGGACGAAATCACGCGTGAAGAACTCGTCGAAACGCGCTTTGCGAAGTTATTCGACCACTTCGGTTTTGAAAAAGACGGGAAGGAACTCGCGGCGGATTACGAAGCCATTCTTGGAACGCAAGGCCAAACGTACGAAGGGGCGGAGGCATTGCTTCAAGCGTTACAGGACGCAGGATATGACTTATACGCTGCCACAAACGGCATCACGACAATTCAAAAGGGCCGCCTTTCGAATTCGCCGATTGCCAAATACTTCAAGAAGGTCTTTATCTCGGAAGAAGTCGGGGCACAAAAGCCGAGTGAAGTCTTCTTTGAACGAGTAGCTGGTGCGATTCCAGACTACGACAAGGACAAAGCCGTGATCATCGGCGACTCACTGACAGCGGATATCCAAGGCGGTATCAACGCAGGCATCGACACGATTTGGATGAATTTAGCGGCAAAAGAAAACAGAACCGCCATCAAGCCAACCGTGGAAGTGAGAAGCTACGCGGAATTATTAGAATTTTTAGTGTAACATGAACGGACTGCAGGCACGTCTTGCAGTCTTTTTTTATGCAAAAAAGTTGAGGTTCCACCACCGAGCGGGTAGACTACTTAAAAGGGCACAGACCCAACCAAAAATGAAAGTTGGAAATGAATGAAAAAAGGATTATTAGGAATTGGCGTGGCGATGCTACTCGCAGCGTGTGGAACGACGAATACGAACGGTACGAACACGACGAATGCGAACGTGCAGACGCCACAAACCACACAAGCGCCTCATGTCGAAGTGAAGACAGACGGCACGTATACTGTAAAAGAATATGATTTCGAAAGTAATGGCAAGAATCTCTATGCGCGTGCTTTTGTGCCAGACGTGGAAGGACGCGTGCCACTCGTGATTTTTAGCCACGGACTAGGCGCCAACGTCGAACACGAGGAAGAAGTGCAGAAGGCATTGGCCAAAGCCGGCATTGCGGTCTTCAGCTTGGAGTTTGCAGGAGGGTCGTCATCGTCTTCTCCGATGAGTGAGGGACTAACGACCGAGATGTCTGTTCTAACCGAAGTGCAAAACTTGAAGGACGCGATTCGTATCGCAAGCGGCATGGAATATACCGATCCGCAGAAAATTTATCTCATGGGAAGTAGCCAGGGCGGACTCGTCACAGCACTGACCGCAGAAGAACTTACCAATATCGCAGGCCTCTTCTTGTTCTATCCTGCATTTTCACTGCCGGACGATATTAGAAGTAGCTTCCCGAAACTAGACGAAGTACCAGAGACCTTTAACTTACTCGGCACGAAAATCGGCAAGATTTACATCACGGACATCTACGACATGGACGCCTACGCGAACCTAGACAAGCTAATGATGCCTGTGCATATTTATCACGGCAAAGACGACAATATCGTGCCACTCACCGCCTCTCAAAAAGCAATGAAGCGCCTAAAAGACGCACGCCTCACCACATTGGAGGACACAGGCCACGCCTTGACGTCCGAGCAGCAAGCACAAATCGGCTTTGAGATTGCGGATGAGATTTATAATGGGATGAAGTAGAAGCAATATAGAAAATTGAATACAACAGACAGGAGAAACCAGGGCATGAGCCCTGGTTTTTTTGAGTAAATATTGTTACTTTCGTGCGTATGTTATGATATAATATAAGCACAGAAATAACAATGTGGAGGTGGATTGTATGAAGTACGAAGAACTATTAGAAGAACTAATTGCAGAAAATGATATTATCCGAAGCGAGGACATGAAAGTGGTTGGGATTCCACTTACTTATGCGTCTCGTATGGTGGATAAAGGGAAACTCGTGAAGTTAGAGCGTGGAGTATATGCAATGTCTTATCAATACTATGATAAATATTATTTATTCCAGCAGAAAAACCAAGCAGCGATTTTCTCGTTTGTCTCAGCACTCTATTTGCATGATCTAGTGGATTCATTCCCGTATGATATTGATGTCACAGTTTATTCGGGATATAACACACATCGATTTCCGTCAATTGTCAAACCGCACTATATAAAGAAAGAGCTGCATGAACTAGGAAAAACAGAAGTGACGACGATGATGGGGAATAAGGTTTATTGCTACGATAAGGAAAGAACCATCTGTGACATGATTGCCAACCGCAAAAAAATCGATGCTGAAATCTTCACGTCTGCTCTTAGAAACTATATGCAGTCGCCCGATAAAAAGATAGAAACTTTGTATGAGTATGCTGAAAAGATGGGGATAGCAGAGAAAGTGAAAGAGATAGTCGAGGTGCTCTATGGATAAAAAGGAGAATAAAGCATTGAAGAAAGAAACGAAACGATCTTATCGAGAAGCGAAGCAACTTAATAAAATGACGATTGATGCAATAAAAGAAGGAAGAGAGATTGCTAAGGATCCTACAGCGATAGGATTCTGGTCGATAGAAAAACTGAAAAAGGAATTGTAGTATTAACCCCAGAGAAAGCTCTGGGGGAAATGTAAATAAAGTACATTTAATATTCTTTTAAATTTAACTTGCTTATAAAAAGTTTCAATAGAAAAAGTCGTTCTTTTGCGTACAGTCACCATTTTTGTAAAAATATCTTATTAAACTCATTGAGCAGTTTATTTGTTCGAGCTTCTATTTTTGAATCGTTAAAAAGTATTATTATTTTTAAAGAAAGTATTGATATATAAATGTTTCTCAATAATATCGTTTTTGAAAAATACTTTTTCTTATTACAATATTTTCCCATACTATAATCTACGTCTGAATTAACTTCTTTTGTAATTAAAGTTAAATTTCCAATAATATGCAAATTTAATTTATCATTTAAGGAACTAATATCCTTTTGTGAAACGATGTGTTCAATCTCCCATGTATAATTTTCTAATAAATCAATAAAAAGAATTTGTAGTATTTTGATCATCTTTATCGGTGAATAATTCTAAAGTTATTAGTAAAAATCTAGTAAATTGCTTATGATTTTTTTATAGAAATTTTTATCCGTATTTCATGTAAGAATTTATTGAGGAGAGGCTCTAATTCTTCAAAAACCAAGAATAGGATCCTTATCAATTTTCTTCCCTTTCTTTTTAATTTTTTTAACAACGGACTTGCCATAAATTTTTTTCTAATTGTGGTGTTAAATCTAGTTTTGATATATTTTCCATAAATTCCACTCCTTTTTATTTAGAATAGCAGAAGAGTAGGTGTTTTACAACGTAGAGTGAGGTTTTTTTCGATAAAAAGCAGGGAGTATAAGTGTATTTTTGAAAAAAATATCAAAAATTTCTTTTTGTAAAAAGCCTATTGCAACAAGGCTTTTTAGCGGGTTATAATTAAATGAAAACGGTTTTTATAAAAATGTTTTTACTAAGGAGGAACAAAAGAAATTAATCAGGTATAAGAGTACGTTTTAGGCTTAATAATAAGGATTTTTGGAGATTTTTTTTTGAAAACAAAGGAGATGCTTAGCTGCCCGAAATTCACTTATAAGTGAATTTTGGGATTCTGCAAAATTGGGAGGGGATTTTATGGCAAAATACCGAGTAACAAAGAAGATGATTGACGAAGTAGAAGGTTTAACTTACGAGGAACAAGTCAAAGTTTTCGCGGTATTAATGATATTACAGGAAGAAGGGCTTTCTCCAGAAGTACGTGAAAAATGGGAACGAGGAAAACAAGGGAAAAAGATGTTTAGGATTCCAATTAGTCGGGAAACAGAAGAGGGGAAACTGAAGATGACTTACCTAACAAAAAGGTTAAATGCATTGAAATCCCGCTGTCCTGAGTTTAAACAAGATCTGCTCGAAGAGTACCATCTTCAAAAGGTATCTTTGAGAATTATCAAAATGAGATTAGAGTTAGGGCTATCTCAGAAAGAAATGGCTAATGCTTTAGGAATGATTGAATCGCAATATTGTCGATTAGAGAAGGGACAACATAATCCGACAGTTTTGTCGCTAATCGAACTGGCGGATTTATTTGGATATGATTTTTGAAATTAAAATAAAAAGAAAAAAATAGAATTATTTTTTTCTAAAGGAAAAGGAAATTAATAAATAATGGGCAAAAGTAGAAAAATATGGAAACTAATGAAACTATCGAAGCTAATGAAGCTAATGAATCCAATGAATCTAGAAAAACGACATTTAATTCACTAACTCCGGATATTCTTGAAGAGAATAAGCAAGTATACACAGATGCTCTTAACTATGCATTTAGTAATGACGATATACGGAATATCGCAATTACTGGTGTGTATGGAGCAGGGAAAAAGCACAGTTTGGAATACGTATAAAAATAGAATCAGTGGCGATAAAGCAAATAGTCCAACAAATCCCTTTAAAAACATTATTACAATTTCAATAGGAGGCTATGATTATTATTCTAAAGCGGAAGACAATAAAGATCAAGAAAATACTCAAGTCTATGGATTGGGAGGAATCTAGGATTGAACGGCTAATAATAAAACAAATGTTAGCACAAATAAAAGCAGGAAAAAAATTCCCCTAGCAAAAATACCAATTCAAGAAAAAAATAAAAAAATAGTGATGTTATAAATGAAGAAGTATTTTTTGAGTGGTTTATTTGTTATGTCTGTTTTATCGTGGATATTCAGAGATTCAATAGCTGTAGCATTACAAAATTGTCTTGGTGAATTTAATGCAACGTTATGGATTATGTTCCTAAGTCTCGCATCTTTTTATGCGGGGCAAAAGATTTTATTTAAATTTTTCACATTTAATAAACTGAAATTTTTCAACAATAAAAGTTTCAAGGAGCTGAAGCGAATTTTTAAAGAAGAGATTGATGACGAAGTTGGGTTAGAAAAATAGCAAAAGAAATTGTGTATCTTTTTAGCTAGTTCAGATACAAATGTGGTTGTTTTTGAAGATTTAGATAGGGTTTAATAAAAAAATGTAGTGTTTTCTAAATTAAAAGAGCTGAATTATTTATTGAACTCTTATTTAAAAGACGAATGAAGAGGAAAGAATAGTGAGGTTTGTTTACTTAACAAGAGATGGTCTATTTTTATTCAAAGGATAGAACGAAATTTTTTTGATTTTATCATACCTATAGTTCCTGTTGTGAATTCGAGTACTTCAATGGATAAAATTAGTTTTTTCTGTTTATGGATAGCGTCCAAAAACCTGATGATAAAATTTTTAAAAATCTCATTATACATTGATGATATGAGAATAATTCGTAATATTGTTAACGAGTACAAGATTTACTCTAATATTTTACCAATGGAAAATGTAAACTTAGATTACAACAAGTTATTTGCGTTGATTACTCTTAAAAATACTTTTTCCAAATGACTATCAACTTTTACAGGAAGATAGGGATATGTTAGATCAGTAATATTAAAACTTGAAGAATATAGACAAAGATTAATGGATGAGGTTAGACAAGAAGTACTCGATTTAAATGAAAAAGAGTGAAAAACGACCAACAATATGAAGAAATTTTTTTGAACGTATGGCAAGTTTGATTCCAAATGATATTTCTATTGTTGGTAAAGATTCAGACATGGGGTGGGTAGAATTTTTTTATTAATATGGAGTAAGAAAAAAGGGTGTATATGAGATATGCAGAAATTCAGAAATAAAAAAATATGATTTCGAAGAATTTTTGTACGGAATTTATCCTTAAAAATAGAGATAAGGTGGATGAACTTTTAAAAATATTGATGATTATACAGTTGAAATAGAAAAATCAGACAAATCAGTTTAGAGAAAGTCCTAAAAATGGGGAATTACATTGATTTTACAATGGTACAAATTAATTGAGTTAATGAACGAAAATGAAAAAGGACCAGTTGTTTAATGAGACGCAGTATAAAAATTGTAGAAGACCATTACTTTCCTTTTAATTAAGTATCTATTCACATCTGGATTATTGGATCAGACTTATAGATATTATATGACTGATTTTTGTTGACGAAGAGAATGATACATTAACATCAAAAAGATAGGTTGTTCATGAAATCGCTATCTGAAGAAAAAGTCTAGATGTATTTTTTTAAAGTGGATACACCAAGTGAAATTATTAAGAGGTTGACTACAAGAGATTTTCAAAAAGCGTAATATATTAAACTATTATCTTTTTAGATTATTGTGTAAAAGTTCTAGATAAAGTAGGTGTAATATCTATTTCACAATCGGTTAAGTTGCATGATAGTTGGGAAGGGTATACTTCATCTTTAATAAATGGAGTGTAGATCAATGTATAAAATATTTAGAGATAATAATTTTTTTCAGACAACAGATATTTAGCTAGTAGTATATTAGGGACATTGATAGAGAAAAATGACGAGACTGACAAATTATATTTTATTTTAGAATATCTTGCTAATACTTATGGAGAAGAATTTAATGATGATTTTTCAAAAATATTATCATAAACCATCATTCTAAATCAAAAACTTAAGACATCTTTGTTAAAAATTATTATTATAGGAAGAATACTCCTTAAAAAAAGAGTATTCTTTTTTTGTATCAATTATATGTGATACTGTTGTATTCGTTTAACGGATTCGAGAAGAATTTGAAGAGGTTAATGTTATCATCTTACATATTATCAAACGTAAGAATAAAGACAGGAAAAATTGGAAAAAAATATGCATTTTAAAGATAAATTCTAAACTTCTTTTGCCTCTTCAGCGTAGTTCAATATAGAGATTAGCTAGTTTCTAATTCTATTTTAGGAGAAGAACTATGAAAGCATGGACAGAAACTGAAGAAACAACAACTCAACTTTTCGAGCAATTCGAAGGGGTTATTTATCACGTAATGAAAAAGCTCAATATTCAAAAGAATAATTCCGAATATGATGATTTCTTGCAAGAAGGACGATTATTACTATTAGAGTCCTATCAGGAAAGCCAATCGAATCCACTTGACTCTGCGGATGCAGCAAAGCAATTCAATACCTATCTACAACAGAAATTATATTGGAAATTTCTCCATCGTATTACTAAGAAAAACATCGAGACCGTAGAATTTAATCAGGATTGGGTGCAAGAATCGGAAAAAGATCCCTACTGGTTCGAGGTGGAATCTGACTATAAGGAATTTCCGAAAGCTCACGAAAATCCAAATGAAAACACTGCAATATATGATGCAAAGTGATGAATCTGTTACAGAATATGCAAAAAGAATAGGGCGTACCCGCTCAGCAGTACAACAGGATATTCTGTCAATCCGAAAAAAATTAAAAAAATTTTTAGACAAACATAGCAAATTAGATTCCTAATTGGTTTATATAGATGTAGAAGTCATGACACTACAAAACAAAAATAAACCAAATAAGGGGGACATAAACATGTCAGAAACATTTAATAAAGCAACATTGGAACTATTCTACCAAGATGCGGAAAAAGGGAAAGTGAAGAAATTCAAGAGTCTTCAAAATTTGAAGCAAGGGGCAACGCATGATGCTGTGATGACAGTCTCAGATGCAATCGATACTCTTGCAAAAGAAGCGATGACTTACTGCGATACAGTCGTTCGTACACGACACGACAGAAACTAATAAATAAAGGAGGGAAATATCATGGCAGATGAAACAACAACTACAGTTAAAGAGCTATATTTAGGGTTTACAGGAAGCGATGGGAAAACAAAACGTCTTGTTATTGCACATCCGGAAGATAATCTTGACGCTACGACTACTCGTGCGGCGATGCAGAAAATTATCGATGCCAACCTTTTCGAAAACAAAGGGGTTAAATTGTATACGGATAAAGAAAGTGCTAACTATATGACTCGTATTAAAGCACCAATCTTTAACGACAAAAAGAAAAAATAAGTAAATAAAGGTTAGGAAGGTAAGCTAGAAAGTTTTAAGAATATTTTTCTAGCGGGGATGGAGAATCATCCACTAAGGGTGGTTCTCCTAACCTTCTCGAAATGATGTAAGGGAGGAAAATTTATGAAAACATCATTTTACTATTTACAAACCGGAATTTTTACCCTCGGAGCTCTATTGGGTGGGTTCCTCGGAGGGGAAAGATGGCCTCCTCTATGCTTTGTTAGTTCTTATCATTCTGGATTATATAACAGGAGTACTAAATGCTATTGATCAGCGACAACTTTCAAGTGCGGTCGGGTATAAAGGTATTGCTCGTAAGGTACTGATTTTTGTGTTGGTAGGAACGGCAAATGTTGTAGATGTTTATATTTTGGGGAAGGCAGGAGTGTTAAGAGCAGCTGTTATCTTCTTCTATATTTCGAATGAGGGAATCTCAATCCTCGAAAATGCGTCACATCTTGGATTGCCTGTTCCTGAGAAGCTTCAAAGCGTGTTAAAGCAACTACAACAAAAAGGAGGAGATTTAAAATGATTAAAATTTTGAGAGATTTTGTAATGAAGGATAGTGGATTTTTAGAAAGTTTTGACTTTGTGGTGATCCATAATGATGCGGGAAGAATGAAACCACATCGATATATTCCTTTTTTAAAAAATCGTGATAATGCCTTAGGAATCGCACATTTCTATTGCAACCGAGACACGATTGTTCAAGTCGTTCCAATTGAAAACATTGGATACCATACCGGAGATTGGTGGAGTAATTGCCGTTCTGTTGGATATGAGGTGTGTGGAGAGCCTATCAGCTAGCGATGAGGAATTCCTACAGAATGAAGATGTGACTCTATTGAAAGCAGCAGCAGACTTGGTAGAAGCAGGAATGCCAATCTCACGAGAGACGGTTCGACTCCACCATGAATTTGTACCAACCAGCTGCCCTCATCGGAGTATGGAGTTGCATGGAGGAACTACGGAGAGTGTACGATTATACTTTATTGAAAGAATGCAATATTTTGCATCACTCGGAAATAATCTAGTTAAGATTTTACATAACTACTTTCCAGAGGAAAAAATCCATATGAAAACATGGGTACGTCGTGAGATTTTCAATGATGATAATGAAATTGTCCGACAAGTGATTCGAGGAGAATGGGGAGTTGGACAAGAACGGATAAAAGAACTGACAGACTCAGGATATAATGCTGAAAGAATTCAGGAGAAAGTAAATCTTGCATTACAAGGATCACAAATTAATGATACAAAAACGACAGATGCTCTTGCCTATGAAGTGATTCAGGGTGATTGGGGTAATGGTGAAGAACGTAAAGAGCGGCTTGAAGCTGCTGGGTATGATTATGATACGGTGCAGCAACGAGTCAATGAAATATTGGATTAAATTGGAGCCTACTGATGAAAAATGTCAGTAGGCTCTATTGTTTTTCATTGTAACTCAGAATTACTACCTTTAAGAATAATCAGTAAAAAAACAGATTAAGATGTATTCCTATTAGTAAAATTGTGAATGATAGAGATTAGAATATTATTTAAAAAGTTTCATCATAACTGTTTTTTTATTCATTTTCTATAAATAAATATTTCAAATAACAGATATCATGGTATAACGAAAGCGATATAGTTTTTGTTATGATTCCTAATTAGGGTCCGATAAAAATAGGTAATAACATTTAAAAAGTTGAGAAGGGGTTAGTGATAGTGGCAAAAAGATTCAAAAGAGACAACATTGAAGAATATAAGAGAGGAGATTATCTATGAGTAATTTACGAGAGCTGGCGATTGATGATGGTAGCAATACCATAAATCCTGAATTGGAATATATTCAGGATGGTCATGCATACTGTAAGAAATGCAACGAAAGAAAAAAGACGGGAAAAAGCTAAAGGTTTTGAAAAGGGCAGAGATACCGAAAAACGGTAATAGTTAAGAAAAACTTAACAAATGTATATTATTAAAAAAATTTGCACTTTTTGCAAGTTTTTTGTCATACTAAAAAAATATCAAAAGGAGAAATTACAATGCAAATATCGTATCAGCCATTATGGGATTTATTAGAATATAAGGGAATGAAGAAGAAAGATTTAATGGAAATAGCAGATATGTCAGCTAATTGTATTGCTAATATGGGTAAAGGAGAATTTATATCTTTAAGGAATATCGCTAAAATTTGTGTTTCCTTAGATTGCACTCGAACGATATAATGAATATTGAAAAAGGTGAATAGAATATGAAACCGATGTTGAAATATCGTGGAGGGAAATCACGAGAGTTATCAGAAATAAAAAAATATATACCTTCTTTTGAGGGTCGATATATTGAGCCATTTTTTGGTGGTGGTGCTTTGTTTTTTTGACTTAGAACCACAAAATGCAATTATCAATGACATAAATAAATCGTTGATGGATTTCTATAGAGGAATTAGGAATGATTTTCTTGATGTAAAATCGGAATTAAAAAAATTCAAGTAGAATATGAAAAATAGAGAAGAGTTTGATTTTTTTAAAGAAAACGACGTTGAAGAAACATGTTGAGGATAAAAAAATGAAGCTATCTATTATAAAATGAGGGATATTTTTAATGGAAATACAAAAAAAGTGATTTGCATGTAGCAACTGTGTATTACTATATAAATAAGACCGCATACTCAGGGATGATAAGGTATAACAAAGATGGTAAATTTAATGTTCCTTATGGACGCTATAAAAACTTTAATACAGAAATCATTACTCAGGAGCATAGTGAATTATTAAAAAAAGAGCGAAATATACTCTGTTAACTATAAAGATATATTTGCTATGGCAAATGAAGATGATTTTTTTGTTTTTTAGATCCACTAGTATGATTGTGTCTTTAGTGACTATGGAAATATAGAAACTAAAGATGGATTTACAGAAGATATGCATAGACAATTAGCACAAGATTTTTAGGAATTTGAATGCTAAGGCACTTATGGTTATTAGCAAAACGCCTTTAATAGAGGAACTATATGGTGATATGATTGTGCATGAATATGATAAGGCATATTCAGTAAATATTAGGAATAGATTCAAATCAGAAGCCAAGCATGTTCTGATTACGAATTTTTAGAAAGGTGATTAGCGTGGCAAATTTAACAGGAAGTAGATATTTGTTTTTCACAACGTCTCCAAGAACTCCTATGAAGATGTTACCAGAAATAGAGGTATTATTTAATGAGTTTGAAGGAAAGGAATGGAATACAGATAATCAAATTAAATTTATGGAGTCTTTAGTTAAAGGAGACTTTTTTGAGGGAACAGGTGCAAAAGATTTAGCTTTCGCTGCAAGAGATAGGGTAAACAGGAGTCCTAAGGCATTAGGATTTGTTAGTTTAAAACCTAATATTAGTATAACAGAAGCTGGTAAAGAGTTCCTGCATTCAAAAAAACAAAGAAGAAGTTTTACTAAGACAATTATTAAAAATTTCAATTACCATCTCCTTACCATACTAAGAGTGCGAATGAAGATAACATTTTTAATGTTAAACCATATTTAGAAATTTTTTGAGGCTTATACAAAAGTTTGGGTCGCTTAGTTTTGATGAAGTAATGCTGTTTGGGTTACAGATGACTGATTATAATAGATTTGACGAGGTTGTTAATAAAATTGAAAATTTTTAGAATAGAAATAAGAAAAAAACGACTGATAGTTATAAAGTTTTTCAGAGGCAAATATCTACAAAAATTGTACTTGAAATTTTTTTGCAGAAGATATAAAAAAATGGTAGAACAAAATTAAGAGAATCTAATGATAGTAGTATAAAAAAATTTTTGTGAAAACAAAAAGCTTCTACAATGAGAGATTATACGGATGCTTGCTTTAGATATATTAGAGCAACAGGTATGGTTAATATATCTCAGCGTGGCAAATCTTTATCAATTGTTCCTGAAAAAGGAAGAAATGGAATTTATTTTTGAACAGCATTGATAAGCAACCAATTTTTTTGCAGAAGATGAAGAGAAATATAAAAATACTTATTTAATCCTTTACTTCCTAAATTGTTTACTGATGATGTTGAAAATTTGATTAAAAATACAAGAATATGAAAGATTGCCATACGATGAATTAAAGAAATTATCTGTTTTAGAATTAAAAGATAAATTATATGTTCTTAGAGAAAATAGAAAAGTTGATATTCTTGATTCATAAGTGAAATCAATAAAGGACTATAAGAGATATGATGATATAGTGAATGTATTTACTGATATAAAAAAATAAAGATTTATATGATATTCCTTTAATGCTTGAGTGGAATACTTGGAGAGCAATGACAATGATTGATGGTGGACATATAGTTGCAAATTTGAAATTTGATGATAATGGAGAGCCTATGTCTACGGCACAAGGCAATATTGCAGATATTGTTTGTGATTATGGTGATTTTTGGACTGACTGTTGAAGTTACTATGGCTTCGGGAGCAAGGCAGTATGAAATGGAAGGGAACCAGTAACAAGGCATTTGGCTAAATTAAAAAAAGATAGTGATAAAAATGCTTATTGCCTATTTGTTGCTCCTAAAATTAATGAAGCATGTATAAGCCATTTTTATATGTTACACAAAACAAATATAAAATTCTACGGTGGTAAATCGGTAATAGTTCCTGTCGAGCTAACTACATTTGAAAAAGATGTTAGAAGATTCTTATAAAAGCAGATTATATACCTAATCCTAAACATGTTGAGAATTTATTTAAATATTCTCAAGATATTGCTAACAACTCAGTAGATGAACAAGAGTGGTATAGTAAAAGTAACTGAGAAAGCTTTAAATTGGTTAGCTTAAAATACTGGAGGTGAGTTATATAGATACTATCAAACCACGAGTTTTTTTATTTCATATTCATGGGAAGATGAAGAACATATTGAATGGACAAAAAGACTTGCTAATTGTTTAATAGAAAATGGTGTTGATACTCATATAGACCAGTATGACTTAGAACTGGGAGATAGACTGCCACAATTCATGGAACAAGAAATAACAAATGCGGATTATGTATTGATTATTTGTACACCGAGTTATAAAGAAAAAGCAAATAATAGAAAAAAAGCGGTGTAGGATATGAGGGGCATATTATAGCAGGAGAATTATTTCAAAACCAAAATGAAAAGAAGTTTATACCGATAATTAGAAAAGGACAAATAGACGAATGTTTACCAACTTACCTGCTTGGAAAGCTTGGTATAAACTTTAAGAGTGATGATAAATTTGATGAAAATTTAAAAGATCTCCTTGCTACAATTTATGGGCAAAAAAGAAAGCCTCAACTTGGCGTTATGCCTATATTTAATAAAAAAATGTTAATACGGACAAAGCAAGTAAAGAAGATGAGGAAATAAAAATTATTGGCATTATAACTAATGAAGTTACTGTGCCGAAAATGGATGGCACACGAGGTTCGGCGTTATATAAAATACCGTTCAAGCTTTCAAGGATACCGAGTAGATTGTGGGAAGAATTATTTATTCAATCGTGGAAGTGTCCTCCAAGATTTACAACAATGCACAGATCTAAAATTGCAAGCGTAATAGGTGATAAAATTATTTTAAATGGAACTACCATTGAGGAAGTTAAATCTTATCATAGAGATACATTGCTACTATGTGTAAATGAAGCTAATGCAAAAGAAGGAGAAATAGAAAAAGAAACCGCGAACTTGAGCAAAGAAAGATTAAAAAAATACAGAGCCACTATCAAGAAATTGAAGATATTTCAAAAGATATAGAATGGTAAAAAGTATTTAGTACTAAAAAGCGATTAAGAAATGAGGGACTGGCCCCAAAAAGTGAGAATTTAATAAAAACACCCTAGGGCTACCGTCTCCGGTATTCAACCGGAGACAGGTAGTCAATTTTTTGATTGGATTCTTTTTTCATTATAATATTGGCTCTTTGTCAAATAGTGTTGATGAAGAATTTTAGGAAGGGATTAAGCAACTAATTGTTGCTTAATTCCTCTTTTTCTCTTCACCACCAACTGCTTTTTCTTTCCCACCTATGCTATAATAATCTTGAATAGAGAAGGTTTTCATGATTGGAGGAGAGAGTATGAAGAGAAGACAAATCCTAGCATCAGCGCTTTGTGTATTGGCGCTGGCAGCTTGCAACAAGAAGCCAGAAGAAGTGACGACCCAGGCGTCTACAACGGTTCAAGCGACGACGGTGGCACCGACAACGGTAGCCCAGACTGAGCACGCGACGTATTTGAGATGTTGCAGTTGGCGTATAATGTGGCGGCCAAGGATGCTGATATCACAGAAGGCTTAGCGGCAGCCAAAAAGGTCCGCGACGAGATGTTTGCGCAATATCCAAGCGACAAGGATAACATCGACAATGCCTATTCGGACTTGGAGCTCTTGGTTCGTTTTAATGCGACCGGATTTAGTGACTTCATGAAGCGGTGGAATGCGTCGACTGGGCAGCATTTCGAGGCCTTGCACGAAGCACTTCACATGGACGGGGCGACGCTTGATGGCGAGAAAATCAAATGGAATATGATGGGCGTTGTGGCTTCTAACGACTACGATGTGATCGTGGTGGAAGCGTATCTGGACGCTACGAAGAAAGAGGCGCTCCTCTTTGGGTACGAAGACGGAGAACCACTGGTGCTTCATGCGACAAATGTGACGCGTGAGACACTCTCAAAAGCAGCGTTCCAAGTCGTAAAGGGCGCTGATTTACTAAAAGGCTTTACGGATAACGCAACATGGAAAGCGACGGCGGAGACCTCTGCGAACCAGTCGATTGCGGATGCGATGGCCATTTATGCGCGTAAGAGAGGCGAAATCTATGAGCGCACGAGTCCAGCGACCCAGCGTGAGTACTATGATTTAGCCGTTCCAGACCAGCTTTTCAAATATGCGACGGTATCTGGCAAGAAGGCGAACTTCAAGTGGGGAGATTTGTCCTTCCAATCAGGAGGCGTCCCTTATGAAATCGTGGAGTGTTATGTGTCTGAATCAGGGACGACGGTCATCGTATTTGCCAAAAACGAAGGCATCAATGTCGTGTTAATCGGCGAGAAAGAGCCCGAGACGAAGACGAACGCGGACGGAACGATCAAGTCTAGCGTCGTAAACCTCGAACCTTACAATAACGAAACATTATCAAACGTACTGTGGTAAGACAGGAGAAGAAGAATGACAGAAGTACAACAACTCGAACAATTAATGAATGAGATGCTGCCGGGATTGCAGCTCTTTGCTAGAGACATCAACCTAACGCCGGAAGAAGCGGCGAAGTTCCAAGTGGGGCAGATTGTGCGTAACGCGGCCTTTACCGACGCGACGAGCCGGGTAGGCGGCATGGTGACGACGCACCGTTTCAGCATTTTATCGAACCACCTCTTTGACCTCTCTAAGGCGGAGCATGGCACGAACTGGGGGCTACACGTGGCTAACCGCGACAGCCACTTCAAGGTGCTGGACATTTACGAGCATGAAGGCAAGACGCAGATTTTGCTTTTGCATTTGCCGGACGATTATCGTTGGAAATGGATGGAGCATGTGAACTTGGATCTGCCGGTGGACATCGTGGCCGACAGCAGAGAGCGTTTCGCCTCCAAGGCCCACGCCGAACCGATTCCAGAGGTGACAAGTCCGGAATGGCTTGACCGATGCGGTTTTGCGCCAGGACTCGACATCAAAGGCGAACTCTTCCCAAATGAAATCCCAATCGCAAGCCAAATGCAAAAAGTGAAAGACGCCTCTTTCCGTAGCTTCTACCATCAACTCGTCTACGTTCGCTGCGTGGCGCTCATCGAAGACGTGATGCCAGAAGTTGCCAAGGTCGGCGACACGGGGCTTGTCCTCTACGGATATATCGACGAGGAGGCAGGAGTATCGTTTCAACCGCTATGGATTGCAAAAGAAGGCGAAACAACGCTAGACATGCGCCTCATTCCAGAAGAGACGATGTATCTCATTCGTCTTGCGAACCTCGATAACTGCGAGTTCTGTTCGATGAAATGGATTGAAGTCGATCCGTATATCGTTGATCGTGCAAGACGCGTCATTGCCGAAGTCTATGACACGAAGAGCAAGGAAAAAGAAGAAACACGTACCTTCCAAGGCCTCGACCGATTCCGCCGCCACGAGCATCCCGATGACTTTGGCGTAGCTTTCTACTACGAAGACAAAACGAAGGATCCCGAACGCTTGTGGGTCCGCATCTCGCGCGTGGAAGGCAACCAATGCTTTGGCACGCTCTTGATGGATTCGAAGCATCCAGACGGACCAAAAGAAGGCGACGAGATTATGTTCCGCGTCCTTCAGAACGAAAACGGCGAGCTCGAAGTTGTGTCAGTGCAACCATAACAAAAAATAGGCCGAAGGCTTCCTTTTACCTTGAATGGAGCTTATCTTGACATTAAAGAAATTTATGGTATATTAAAGGAGCAAGAAAATAGTGAATATTTCAAATCACTAAAGCCAGAAAGAGCATTGGATGGTCGAGATCCAATGCTCTTTTTTTCGTTAGATTAACGTTCTGGTGCTAAGGCAACTATTTTTTCTTGCTAGAGTTTAGCAAATACTCTACTAATATTAAAATTAGTCCCACATGTAATGGGGCAAGAAAATATATAATGAACATTTCCACTAAAGCCTCACCTCCTTACGAGGCTAGTTGCCTACCATAAGTATAACACTTCACAAGCGGGTGTTGAATAGGTGTTTTGATATTTTTAACCAGAAAAATAAGGCTAAGCGAGACTGTCGCTTAGCCTTTTCTTATTTGTTCTATCACATTACAGTTTAACGCAGAGTGTAGCGATATAGTCATTGCCATAACGGGACAATCGATTCCTTTTGTCGCACGATTCATAAAAATCGATCATCGCGAGACCGTATTTCAGTTGGCCTCTAATCTGAGTTTCTAAGGTATGGCTGAATTCATATCCGTATTCTGGATTGATGGTGATTTTGCCGGCCTCTTCAAGTTCTCTTGAATTAAAAGGGATAGAGAACTTTAACAGTAATTCCTCGTCGGGTTGGTCCCAAACAATGTCAGCGTCATACATGTATATCCAAGGATTCATGAACCCGACCATTAACAATCCGCCTTTTTTCAACACGCGAGCGGCTTCTTTATACATATTTTCTAAGTCTTCGATATATACGTTCGAAACGGGATTGAAAATAATATCGAAAGTTTCGTCTTCAAATGGGAATGGTTTTGTCATATCGGCTTGAACGGTGTTGATTGTTAAGCCTTCTCTTTTAGCAACCATCGCATCTTTTTGTAATTGTGATGTCGAAAAATCCATGATGGTGACGTCATAACCTTTTGCAGCAAACACTGGACCCTGTTGCCCGCCACCGCAAGCTAATCCTAATAGCTTTTTCCCTTTGGCTTTTTCAAACCATTCTTGCGGGACTTTTTTCCCGACCGTTAACGCAACAGAGATTGGTTTGTTTCTAGCTTCTTCTAATTCTTCATGTGTCAATGGGGCAGTATAGTCATTGTTTACTTTGTTCCATCTGTCTTGATTTGCTTTTAAATAATTGGTCATATCTCATCCTGCTTTCTTCATTCTCAGGTTCATTATACTATTGCTAGGAAAAGTAGGGAAGGGGCCACTAATTTACTTGCTAAAAAAGAAGTGTTTTGAAGCGCCTGTAAACTTGCAGTTGTAGATACTCCCTTTTAAAGTTTAGAAATACTGAAAAGAGACAAAAATCCCTCGGTTCTATAGTGTAAATGGCAGGAGTGGTTGGAATCGTCTCGCCTTTTTACGCCTTCTACTTAAAGAAGTGTAAAAATAAGGGCTTCCCGGACCTTCCGGATTCTATAGTAATGGAAATAACGAGTGTAATCGAAATGAATTAGGGCGTCAGTTGGTTTACCAACATGACGCCCTTTGAAGTTCGATAGGCAAAGAGACCTAGGCTCTTGCCGGTACAGTTATTTCCTTTACTATGAAGATATCCGAGAAGGTCCATTGAAGCCCTTGGCTCTAAAATATTTCATGCCTTACTTCTTTAATAAGCGGATGGCGCAAGAAGGCGTATGACAGATAGATCGCCATCAAACACCAGATAATCGGCTCAGAGAAAATAACTCCAAGATAGCCGGTGTGCGGAATGATGAAGATTACAAATAGCACTTTACCCACCAACTCAATAAAGCTCGAAACCAATGGCGTCACCTTTTGCCCTAGCCCTTGCAAACTATTTCGCAAAATCAATAGAAGCGCAAGCGGAATATAAAAAGCTGACCCGATACGGTTGTAAAGCGCCGCGTTTTTTAGAAGTACTGGGTCGCTTGAGCCAGAGATGAGTTCATTTAACGCAGGACTTGCAAAGAACAAGAAGATGCACACCAGAATCGCCCAGCCGAACGCTACGAGACTTCCTTGACGAATCCCTTTTGCAATACGGTGCGGTTTGTTAGCCCCGAAGTTTTGCGAAGTGAACGTCGTCATCGCTGCAGCAATTGCCGCGAACGGTAGCGTCGAGAACGCGAAGATGCGTCGTGCGGACGTTTGCGCGCTAATGATGACTGGTCCGAGTGCGTTGATAGAAGATTGAAGCATCACGGATCCAATCGATACGATGGACGACATGAGACCCATCGCTAGGCCTTGGCTGAGTAAGTCCAAGTATAATTCGTCGTCTCGTACGAAATCACTTTTGGCCGGAATCAAGAAGCTGGCGCGTTTTTTAATATAAATAAAGCAGAGGACGGCCGATAATCCTTGAGCGATAATTGTCGCAATGGCCGCTGCCGCAACACCCATGTTGAACGTTGTGATCAATAAGATGTCTAAAAACACGTTCACGACCGCTGAGAAAATCAGGAAGTAGAGTGCCGCCTGGCTGTTGCCGACTGCACGAAGCAGACCCGCACAGAGGTTATATGCGAAGGTCACGGCAATACCAATCACGACAATCGAGATATACTCATACGACTGGTCGATGATACTCTCAGGCGTTCCAAGGAACTGAAGGAGAGGATACATGCCGAAACTTCCGATAATCGCAACAAGAAGACTGAGAAAGGCTCCGATGACAAGAGTCGCTGCAACGGCACGTTTCAAGAGGCGATGGTTATTGGCTCCGTAATAGCGTGCGATGATAACGCCCATCCCGTTTCCGACTCCAAGCGAGAAGCCGACGATGAGTTCAAAGATAGCGGCTGTAGCTCCAACCGCTGCCAGTGCATCCTGTCCAAGGAATCGCCCGACAATCATGATATCGGCAGTGTTGTATAGTTGCTGGAATATGTTTGAAATTATAATTGGGATTGCAAATGCAATAATGGACCGCAAAATCGGCCCGTCTGTTAAGTTGATTGCTGTTTTTTTCATAAAGGAAATTATACTCTTCATAAAAAAATAAGTCAAGGATAGACCGAAGGTCTAAAAGCCGACTTCGAAGACCAGCGGATTGTTGCTATACATACCATAACGATGCACCGGTTCGAGCCTCGAAGAGTCTCTCACCTTTACAGCCTCAAAGTTGGCGTAAGGAATAAATTCCTACGCCAACTAATTCGCATGTAATACTAAACACGTTACGGTTTGTATAGCATCCGCAGGTTCTCCGTCATCTTTTCTTGTGCTTTTTAAGAAGCGAGCATAATGTCAATGAAAACAGGGGTAACTTAACGGACAGAGTGTTATTGCATTTGGAATCCCGCGGTGTAGGGGGAGAGGTACTTGGAGGTAGATAGAATCGCCTAACTTGTTTTCAAATCGCCTAAAAATGAGGCAATATTAGGAGAAATTTCATAGGTACTTCCTTTACTGGAACCGCAAAAAAGCTAGCAGAAAAATCTGCTAGCTTTTTAAATAGGTTACTTTAGATTAGTTTTGTTCTGCTTTTTTAGAAACTAGAACGAACAGCGCACTAATTGTTACATGGTAAACGGTAATAAAGATCGTTTTTCCGAATTTATTTCCAAAAAATTCTATCACTTTTTGTCGTACGTGATGCTTACCCCATTGCGTGAGCCTTTACCGACTTTCCGTTTCACTGTACAATAAGGAAGACATGAAGGGACGTGAAACTATGTGGAAAGACGCCATCGAGATGAGAGAGGCCGTCGCAAGTGGCGAGGTATCTCCAAAGGAATTAGTCCAAGAGACATTAGATAAAATTGAACAACGAAATCCAGCGCTAAACGCGGTCGTGCACTTGCAGGCAGAACGTGCGCTAGAAGAGGCGGAGGCGCGTTCGTTTGAAGGCTTGCCATTTGGCGGGGTGCCACTTCTATTGAAGGACCTCGGGCAAATCAAGCAGGGGAACCGTCGAGCGCGGGAAGTAAACTCTTGAAGGGGAATTCCTGTAAGCCGCACGGATAACTTCGTGAAGCGTCTGGAAGCAGCTGGTTTTATCGTCGTGGGACGTACGAATACGCCAGAGTTTGGCTTTAAGAATATGACAGAACCGCAATTGTGGGGCACTGCCAATAATCCATATGACCTCAATCGCAATGCAGGTGGTTCGAGCGGTGGTGCGGCATCTGCCGTGGCTGGTGGCATTGTTCCGATTGCGGGGGCGAGTGACGGCGGTGGATCGATTCGAATTCCGGCGAGCTTTACGGGTCTCATCGGGTTGAAGCCGAGTCGTGGTCGCATTCCGGTCGGCCCTGGTAGCTATCGTGGCTGGCAAGGCGCTGCGGTGAATTTTGCGATGACGAAGACGGTTCGTGATACCCGCGAGTTGTTGAAATGGATGCAAGTCGAGCAAAAAGACAGTCCGTTTTTAGCACCGCTTATTAAAGATTGGGAGGCTCTTCCAAACCGTCCGCTTCGAGTGGGCGTGATTGAGAAGTCTCCAACCCAGAGTATGGTCGCTCCGGAAGCCAAGGAGGCGCTTCGTAAGGCCGTGAATTTCCTTGAGGGACTTGGCTGTGTGGTCGAACCGATTGGCTGGCCAGTCGACGGCGTGGAAGTGATGAAGAACTACTACGTGATGAATAGTGTGGAGACGGCGGCGATGTTCCAAGGCATGGAGGCAAGTTTTGGCCGCAAGTTCACGAAAGACGATATGGAACTCATAACCTGGGGCATTTACCAGTCAGGGGAACGCATTTTAGCCAAAGATTACAGCGCGGCTTTGTCGAAATGGGACACGTATGCGCATGCGATGGAAAAGGTGCATGAGCAGTACGATTTGATTTTAACGCCAAGTGTGAGCGACGTGGCTCCGCTTCATACGCAATTCCCGATGGAAGAATCGGTGCGATACGCGTTGGAGCATATGGACGAACTGAGCGTGCCTGAGCAACAAAGCGTGATTTGGCGCATGTTTGACAGAACGCTTGCGCTGACACCATTTACGCAATTATCCAATATTACGGGCGCACCAGCGATTAGTTTGCCAGTCTTTTTAACCGAAAAAGGACTTCCAATCGGCGTACAGTTAATGGCGGCGCGTGGACAAGAGGCACTTTTACTAACCGTGGCCGAGTGGTTTGAACGTGAAGGGCAATTTGAAACAAGAGACTTCAGCTAGGAGTGAAGAAGATGACGAAGAAAGTAGCAATCGTAGGGGCTGGCATCGTCGGAGCGACTGCGGCGTATCAGCTCAGCAAAAAAGGAATCGAAGTAACGGTATTTGACGCGGGCGTTGGCCAAGCAACGAAGGCGGCTGCTGGGATTATTTGCCCATGGTTGTCGCAACGTCGCAATAAAGACTGGTATCAACTCGTGTCACACGGGGCAGCGTACTATCCGCAGTTAATGAATCAGCTACGCGAGGATGGCGTTAGTGAATTGCCGTATGAACAAGTCGGGGCGTATATTTTTAAACATACCGAGAAGCAATTGGCAAAAGTCGAAGAGATGGCCGTGGAGCGACGCGTGGATGCGCCGATGATTGGTGAGGTGCAAGCCTTCACTCCAGAAGACGTGGCGCAAGTGATTCCGGGCTGGTCGAATCCAGACGGTGCGCTTTATTGTAGCGGCGGCGGTCGCGTGGACGGGGAACTCCTTGTGACGCTACTATTAGAACAGGCAGAGAAGAACGGGGCTCGTGTGATCCGTGAAAAAGTAACGCTTGAAGCTGCAGGCGAAGAGGTTCGTGTGCGTCTTGGCGAAGAGGTGCACTCCTTCGATGTGGTGGTCCTTTCTAGTGGCGCGTGGGTGAAAGAACTCATTGAACCGCTCGGCTATTACGTGGATGTGCGTCCGCAAAAGGGGCAGTTGATTGAACTGAACTTGGAGACGACTGAAGATACGTCAAAATGGCCAGTGTGCATGTTGCACGGTGAGATTGATATTCTTCCATTCCCTGATGGCAAAATTTTAGTCGGAGCGACTCACGAAAATACGCAAGGTTTCGATTTGGTTCCAGATGAAGAGCTCTTAAACGGCATGTACGAAGAAGCGTGTGCGAGTCTTCCAAGTCTAAAAAATGCCAAACGCAGTGGGGTGCGCGTTGGAACTCGTGCGTATACTTCCGATTTTTTACCGTTCTTTGGCGAAGTTCCAAATACGACAAATGCCTTTGTGGCGAGCGGTTTGGGCTCTTCCGGGCTTACGAGCGGTGTCTGGATTGGTGAATTATTGGCGCGCATGGCTGCAGGGGAAGAAGTCGGATTTTCAGTAGAAAAATACACTCCGCAAAATTATGTACGAAAAGTGTAGATTTCTGAATGTTTTTAGTTGTATTTTATTTTTAATTTTAGTATTCTGTTAAAGGTAATTATTTAACCCAAAAATAAAGGAGGAAAACATTTATGTTAAAAGAGTTTAAAGAATTTTTTTAATGCGTGGGAATATCGTTGAATTAGCAGTAGCGGTTATCATCGGTGGAGCTTTCAAAGCAATCGTTGATTCATTGGTTAAAGATATCATTTCACCAATCATCGCTATGGTAGCAAACACAGGAGATATCGCAGCAGTTTCATTCCGTTTAGGTTCTGCTCAAATCGGTATCGGTGCTTTCATCGCTGCTATTATCAACTTCGTAATCGTTGGCGCTGTATTGTTCTTAATCGTTAAAGGTATGAACAAAGCTGCTGAATTAGCTAAGAAAGACCAAGCTGAAGAAGCTGCTCCAGCTGCACCAACTGCAGAAGATTACTTGAAAGAAATCCGCGACTTATTAGCAAACAAATAATCGCCTTGAAAAGCCGAGAACCCTCTCGGCTTTTTGTGTGCAAAAAATTTGTGTGTGCTTAGTTTACATTGAATAGATTTATGAATAAGTGAATAAAGCGAAGCTTTATTTCTTTGGATAAGAAGAGATGAGTGCATTGGCGGATAAACGAGTTCAGAATCAGTTTTATTATTGAAAGAGTTATAGTGGGGCACCGGTGCAAGCCTTGGTCTTGCGCCTTTAAAGCCTCAAAGAGGACGTACGGAATAAAATTCCTACGTCCTCTTATTCGTTTTAATGCTTAGTCCCACTATTCTTTCAATAAACTGATTCTTTTCGTTTATCCTCCAAACTAGTTCTCGCAGAATCCAAAGAAATAAATACGTTAATGGGTTATAAATCTATTCAATGTAAATTTACAAAAAACGAGAGGGTCTGGTTTTTGAACGATTAAAATTTGCTTCGTCGATACCATCAGGATACGAGGGCGAACGCTCAGGCCGGAATCATTGGACTGATATGCCGCAAGGGACTCGGAACGAGTCGTGCGGACATATCAGGAAATGGACGTCCGGCCTGTGAGCCTGAGTTCAACTACGGACCATCCGAAAAACAGGATGAGAGAAAAGGCGTTAATAGGCGATGGCGAGTTCAACTTCAGGATGTGAGTCTTTGCGGTTAGAAATCGACCACTGGATTAAGCCAGCGCAGAAAGACACAAGCAAAAAACGGGTTCACAGTGTGAATCCGTTTTGTTTCGTAATCTATTTCCAGCACAGTCTAATAAAGCATTGCGAAGCGTGCTCCTTTTAGTGATTAGTTATTTCGACAAGGCTCTTTAGTTGTTCTAAAAGTTGGTTTAAGGTGTCTAGTGTTTCTTGTGGTTTGTCCCATTGATAGAGATTTTGGAAGTAGGCTTGAATGTTTGCTTCAAAATCTTGTGGGAGAAGAGTACAGTTTTTCTTCGCATAGGACAGCATTCGTTTTTCGCCCGGATGTAATTGCTCGTTCAATGCAAAGAGTAGGTCAAAATAGGAAGCAAAGAATTCGCTACTTCTATGGTTCAAAGCGAGAATGTCCTTGCGTTTGAGAGCTTTTTGATTTGTTTTGAAAAAGCAGGCAAGGATTTTTTTCGAGTAACAGAGACTGTCTCTCGATGATATTTCGCTTCAGAGTCGCAGGGTAAGGAATGCGGTACTTGTTCTGAAGAGAGCTGTATCGGTTCTCTTGGTCGTATAGAACTTTACTATGAAGCAAGTTGTACCACATACAAGTCGTGTAGGCATTATGAGGGTGATGTTCCAGAACGACCTTCTGTAATTCTTGATCAAAATCATCCAAGGAACGATAGATAAATTCAATTTCGATTCCGTTATTTAGAATACAGTCATCTTCCAATTCCCAAAATTGATTTTGGATTTCCATATACGAGCAGTACTTGCCCAGTAGTTTTCGGCGGATTTCAGGGGCAATCGAATCTTTCAAATAGACATAGACATCATAGTCTGAATCTTGATCATACTGTTCTCCGGCTCTGGAACCTCCTAGGACCATGGCTTCTACTTGTTCTAGTTGTGCTAATTCTTCAAAAAGTTTTTCAGGCATCCTTTTTTCCTCCCTTTTTGGTCAGTAAGTTCATTGTAGCAAAAAAATCATTCAGATGCAATCTATCTTTTTTATAGAAAAAAATTAGGTATAATAGTGGAAAGATGTAAATAAAGGGGTCTTTCAGATGTGGATTGTATTTGCGTTATTATCAGCGGTGTTCGCAGCGTTGACGTCGATTTTGGCGAAGATTGGGATTGATGGTGTGAACTCGAATTTGGCGACGGCAGTACGTACGGTTGTGGTCGTTGTGATGTCGTGGCTGATGGTATTCGTGACGAATAATCAAAACGGGTTGTCTGAAATTAGCAGGAAGAGTTGGATCTTTTTGATTTTATCAGGGATTGCGACGGGGGCTTCGTGGCTTTGTTACTACAAGGCGCTTCAGATGGGGAGTGCAACAGAAGTAGCGGCAGTTGATAAATTGAGTATCGTCTTCACGCTTGTATTAGCTTTTTTCTTCTTACATGATACGTTCACGGTGAAGTCCTTGATTGGTTGTGCACTGATTGCGACCTGGACAATCATTATGGTGTGGAAATAGAGAAATAGCGTATGGAATTTTCCGTACGCTATTTTTTATGGAAGTAGTTCTTTGTTGAAGCTTACTAGTTTTCTGGATTGTATAGAAAAAGACTCGCAGGGCGAGTCTTCTTGGTATTAGTATTTTTATACAGAGAGCGGAATAAGTGAAATGCAAAAGGCGATGATACGAATGAGGGTAGGGGCTAGTTTTATTTTTCCAGATTCTTTATCGGCAATATAATCACCGATAAAACATAGGACGCCGCCAATACACCACATTGGCGTTACAAAGTTTCGAACGGAAGAAAAATGAACATATTGAGATTGAGTATAAATAAAGAGAGCAATTAGGAGTAATGAACCGATTAGTAAGTACCAACCACCCTTATGATTTTTCTGAAAGAGTAATAATTTCAGTCCTCTCAATAGATGATAGAGAATGAAAAGGAAGGTAACTATGGCGATAAACAATACAAAAAAATGATTATATTAAGCATAAGAAATTCTCCATATAAGAATAAATGATGCGAAGCGTACTAAAAAAGTCTTCCACTCTATTATAAATGAAAGAGCAGTGGAAGACCTAATTTTTTTATAGAAATACAACATTGTAGAAATGGTACCCTTTTTTAAACAAGCGCCAATCCAAGAGTGAGAAGAACTGCGATGGTGATGCGGATGGCGTGGTGTGATTTGTTGATGTTGCCTTTTTCTTTTCCGTTCATGTACGCTCCCACGCAGCAAAGCGTTGCCCCAAGGATCCATGTCAGGAATGGAATTCCAGGTAACACTGCGAGTAAGGGGATTGTAGGAAGTGCGATAAGTCCTCCTGCAAAAACGAGGATGTTTCCTGTTGTTTTGTCTCCTTTTAGAAGAGCGGCGCCGCCTGCGAGTAGATGCAAGAGTGCGAATGTGACGAGAAAGAAGCTAAGAATAAAAAAGATGATGAATACATAGCCCATATGAGGTCCTCCTTGTTAAGCGATAATCATTAAAAATGTAATGACGATTGCGACGATGGCACGTGCTTTGTTTGGATCTTGAATTTTATCCGGAAATGGATTTCTGTTCACAAAGCAAACGACAAATTCAAGCATTTGATTTTCTGTTTTATATGGTTTTTCGTGCTGGTTGTTCCAGTATGATGCGTACAGAATGAGTGCCCAGGCTACAATCCAGATGATATATCCGCCAACTGATTTTTGATAGATGAGGCGGACGGAATGAAGAGCAGTGACTCCTCCAAAGAATAATAGGAAGTTTTGGAGTGAATATTTCTGCGTTCCAATCGTATAGACTCCAACGCTAATGAATGGTAAAAGATAAAATAATGCGATGGAATTGATTGATATAGGAAATGGTCCTGGCATAGAATTCTCCTTTAAGTTGATAATAATCAGTATAAAACGGGACTTGTATTTGTCAAAATACGGCGGGTACGGTACACTAAGGGGGACAATGAAAAGGAGTGCCGAGATGAAATTAATACTATCGCCTGCAAAGGAAATGAATTGTGACGCATTAGAGGAACGCGACTGGGAAGTGAGCCCGGCTGCTGCAAAAGTGGTCGAAGCCGTGCGTGCGGTGCCTGAAGAGGACCTCTCTCTAGTGCTGGGAGTCAAAGGGAAGTTGCTCGACGAAAACAAAGCGTTCATCGAAGGGTGGAAGAAAGCAGTGGCTGCGCCTGCCATCGAACTCTATAACGGACTGGCGTTTCGCTGGTTGAAGCAAGTAGAAGGATGGAAGGAAGGATTGGATTATGGAAGCGAGCATGTGCGCATCTTGTCTGCGTTATATGGGGATGTGTCGCCTGATGCTTATGTGAAGCCGTATCGATTAGATATGTTGAGACCATTGCGCGTAGACGGGAAGAGCTTGAAGGCTTACTGGAAATCGGAGTGGGTCGAGTTGTTCGAAGAAGGCGAAACGGTGGTGAATTGTGCCAGTGATGAGTTCAGCACGTTACTCGACCGCACGCGGTACAACTGGATAGACGTGGAATTTTACGAGCGTAAAGACGGCAAGTTGAAACAACACTCTACAACATCGAAAAAAAGGGCGCGGGTTATTGGTTGGTTTTGCGATGCGCGAACAAATAGCGGACGTGAAGCAGCTGGAAGCTTTTAGTGAAAATGGATTCGCTTATGATGCGGAACTCTCAACGCCAGGGAAATTAGTATTTGTGAGATAAAAATAGAGGAGTAGGACAAGTGTCTTACTCCTCTTTTACTTATTTTCTCTCCTGTGCGACATAGGCTTGAATCGCGTCGCAAGCGTATTGTCCAACGCCTTTGCCGTATTTATCTAAGTTCGTTCTGAACTCTTCGTTTTGCGCGTAGCCAAATCCGATGCTAGAGAAGACATCGATGGAGCAGTCGAAGGCATAAGTGCACATGTGTTGGTGGAGTTGTTTTGCTAAGTCCACGTTTTCGGCAGCTGTTGCGGGCAGGCCTTTTTCGATATTTTCCGCGAATGCGAAGAAGATTTTGTTGAAGCCTTCCGCTACGATTTCTTCCTTGCCTTTTTGTTTGGCTTCGGCCTCGTTCATCACGCTTTCGCCGTATTTTTCAGTCGCGGCCTGTTTATATTTCTCGTTATCCTTGAAGGTGAACCCTTTGAATTTTTCTTCGGTTGTCATCGTCATTTTCCTTTCCGTAGACGCAATCGTCTTTTCTAATGTGTCGATTAATGTTAGAAGACGGTCTTTTTCTTTCTGCATTAAATTCAACTGATGTTTCAAGTGGGGCAACAGATCATCCTCATTCTGCGTCATCAGGGACTTAATTTCTTTCAGCGAAAATCCCAAATATTTATAGTAGAGAATCGTCTGCAATTGGGAAAGCTCCTCGTCACTGTAATAGCGATATCCATTTTCCTGTTTTTTCGGGGAAAGCAATCCAATTTCGTCATAGTGATGTAAAGTGCGCACCGATACACCACTCATTTCACTCACTTGCTTGATTAAATACATAACCTCAACTCCTAACACTAGACAGTGTAACCTATTACGTTACGTCAGAGTCAACCCTTTTCTATCTCTTTTTTTCTTTTTCTTACTATATGAAACGAAGAAGATGACTACCCCGCCAGTGAAAAGAAGCAGTCCCGCCTTCTCGGCACAAGCCAACATCCTCGTCCATTTAGAAGCACAGTAAAATACGATTACGGAAATCTTGCGGATTCATCGTAGCAGTAATGGGGGATAGCAACCAATGTGAAGTACTGACTCTAGGGTGAAGCCCGTAGAGTCAGTTTGAAGCTTGGTAGAGCTTGAGACATAAGGCTCAAGCCGTTGCCCCATTACAGCTATGATGAAACAATCCGCAAGGATTGGAGTAATCGTATTTATATAAGAATCCCATCTAAATGATCGATCTCATGTTGGATGACTTGCGCCGTGAAGTCGGTGAACGTTCCCGTATGCTTCTTGCCGCTCGGGTCGGTGTAGGCCACTTCAATCGTTTGGTAGCGCGTCGTCTTCTTCGTGCCCGTATGGCTCAGACATCCTTCTTCGGTTTCATAGGGCCCTTGCTTCTTCGTAATGCGTGGATTCAGCATCACCAAATCCATCGGACCAATCGCTACAATAATAATGTTCTTCTTCACACCAATCATATTCGCCGCCATTCCGACACAATGGTCACGGTTGGCACGAAGCGTATCTTGCAGGTCGCGGACCACTTGCGCGTCAGCTTTCGGATCGGCAACTGTTGATTTTTGGCTTAGGAAGAGCGGGTCTTTCATAATATTTTTTTGCATGAGTTTTCTCCTTTATACGGTCATTCTTAAAAAGATTTTTGCGATTTCTTCAGGGGTTTCCACGCCGCCTTTTTGAATCCAGTGGAAGAAAATCGCGCTATTGCTATAGATGAATACTTCTTGCGCGTAATCATCTGGGAGCGGATAGACCATCTCGATATTTTTCTTAATCGGTCCAATTTGGCGCGTTAATTCCAGCAGAAAGTCGTGGACGAGTTTAGCCGTATAGTTTAAACGATTCAAGGTCATCGCGTGAACAAAGTCGAAGTCTTCTTTTAAATACTCGAAGATTTTCACGATACCAGGAAAGGCCTCTTGCTTATTTTTTGGCTGGCCTTCTTTTAATAGGGTCAAGATGTTTTGTAAAATCTCGTCGATGAGCTTGTCCATCATATCGAATTTATCGACGTAATGAAGATAGAACGTTCCGCGGTTCACGCCGGCTTCTCTTGCGATATCGCTGACGCTAATAGCTTCGAAGTCTTTTTCCCTAAGTAATCGGGTGAGCGCTTCTTTTAAATCACTTTTCGTGGTAGTTTTACGTTTCTGTGTTGTCATTATTTAAACTCTTTTCTTAAATCAACACATTGTTGATTATTGTGTATTGTTTTTTCGCTAGGCCTATTATAAAGTATAGACGAACAAGAATCAACACACTGTTCGTTTAATAGGGTGAGAGAAATGAGGGATAGACATGGCTTATATCGAAATGAAGAATAGCTATAAACGGTATCAAGTCGGCGATACAGAGATTATCGCGAATAATGATGTGAATTTTGAAATTGAAAAAGGGGAGTTAGTCATTATTTTAGGGGCCAGCGGTGCAGGAAAATCGACGGTCCTTAATATTTTAGGAGGCATGGACACTAATGACGACGGGCATGTGTTTGTCGACGGAGTGGATATTTCCGCTTTTGATGAAACAACTCACTTATTATAGAAGAGATGATGTTGGTTTTGTCTTCCAATTTTATAATTTAGTGCCGAACTTAACGGCAAAGGAAAATGTGGAACTTGCTGCTGAAATCGTAAAAGATGCCCAAGATGCAGAGGAAGCCTTGAAGGCAGTTGGACTTGGACACCGCATCAATAATTTCCCAGCGCAATTATCGGGTGGGGAACAACAACGCGTTTCCATTGCACGTGCGGTTGCGAAGAATCCAAAACTCTTGCTTTGCGATGAGCCAACAGGAGCGCTCGACTACCATACCGGAAAACAAGTGCTTCAAATTTTACAAGATATGTCGCGTAATCAAGGGGCAACAGTGATTATTGTAACGCATAATTCTGCGCTGGCGCCGATTGCCGACCGGGTGATTTATATGCATGACGCGAGAGTTAAGAAAATCGAATGTAACCCAAATCCACAAGATATTCAAACGCTTGAATATTAGAAGGGGTGGGGACAGTGAAAAAGAAGACATTAAACAAGGATATCCGCAACTCGCTTCGCCAGTCGAAGGGACGCTTCCTCTCCATTATGCTCCTCATGATGCTAGGGGCGTTCAGTTTGGTCGGATTGAAAGTATCGGGCCCGGATATTGAAGACACCTTGAACGGCTATATGGAGCAGGCCAATGCTGCGGATTTATTCGTGGTGGCAGGCTACGGTTTAAGCGCAGAGGACCAAGCCGAGATTCAAGAAGAGAACGCCGATGTGGAGTTTGGCTATTTTGTCGATACGGTGATTAGCGATACGCCGAGTGCGATTCGTGTGTTCTCACAGACGAAGGATATTTCGACGTTCGAGTTGGTAAGTGGTGCGTTGCCTACAAAATCAAACGAAGTGGCGCTTGCTTCAACAATGACCGATCAGTATAAGGTGGGTGATACTATTCGATTGAATGAATCCGGAAGTAACACTCTACTGAAAGAGCATGAATTTACTATTACGGGGTTTGTGAACTCCAGCGAGCTCCTATCGAAGACGATTAAAGGGGTATCGAGTGCAGGAAGCGGGGACCTTAGTGGGTTTGCCGTCGTGCCAAAAGACGCGTTCGATTCTGAAGTTTATACGATTGCCAGACTTCGTTATCCGAATTTACGCAAATGGAAAACAACGAGCCGTGAGTACTCGGACAAAGTGGTGGAGTTGCAACAGGCGCTAGAAGAAAAGTTGGCCGACAATGGAACAACGCGTTTGGACACATTGAAGACGACGGCCGACGATAAGATTTCAGAAGGAAAAGAAAAGATCGCCGATGCCAAATCGCAACTCTCGGACGCCGAGAAGAAATTAGCAGACGGCAAGAGTGAAATCGAAAAGAACGAACAGTCGCTTGCTGACGGACAAAAAGAAGTTCGCAACAACGAAGCAACGATTGCTTCAGGAGATGCAAAGCTAGAAGTGGCCTGGAAACAGTTGGAAGCAAGCCGTGGCCAGCTTGAGAGTGCTCGTGTGCAAATCGAACAAGCCGTGGCGACTTTAGCCGAAAAGAACGAGCAGTTAGAGGATGCAAGTACTAAACTAACCCAAGCGGAGGAACAACTTGCTGCAAAGAAAGAGGAACTCGCAAGCGCTCAGGAGCAGCTTGAAGCCGGTCAAACGCAATTAGCGCAGGCGAAAGCACAACTAGAAGCAGGTAAGGCAGACCTTGAAACGAAGAAGACAGCCTTAGCGCAAGCAAAAGCACTACTAGCCAGTGACGCGGATGCGGCTGCGGCACAAGGTGTTACCGAAGCAAGCCTTCAAGCGATGGAGACGGCTTTAACACAGGTGGAAGCCCAAATCGTTCAAACAGAACAGGCACTGAATGCCAAAGAACAAGTGATCACTCAAAAAGAACAAGAACTTGCAGCGTGGCAAACGGCGATTTCAAACGCTGAAGCCGAACTCGCATCGAAGAAGCAGGAGTTACGCACAGGGCAAGAAGCGTATCGACAAGGCTTAGCGAAGTATTACGCTAGCTACAGCCAGTACGTGGATGGCCTCGACCGATACCGCGAAGGAGTGGCAGCCTTTGAAGCTAACGCTGGAACATTAGAAGAAGGCAAGGCCAAACTAGCCGAAGCCAAGAAGACGTTGGCGGACGGTGAAGCCAAACTCGCGGATGCCAAACGCAGCTGAAAGAAAGCGAAGAAACCTACAACGAGAAGAAAGAAACAGCCGATAAGGATATCCAGAAGGCTGAATCCGAACTCGAAAAGGCGGAAGTGGACGTTTCAAAACTCACGAAACCGAAATACTCCGTCTATACACGTTCGACGATGCTTGGCAGCGAAGGGTTCTTCAATATGAAGACGACAGCTGAAGGAATTACGTCGGTGGGGAACCTCTTCCCGATTGTGCTTTATGCCGTGGCCGCACTCGTGACGGTAACGACGATGACGCGTTTTGTAAACGAAGAACGGATCAACGCTGGGGTGTTGAAGGCGCTCGGCTATGAAACCAAAGATGTGATGAAGAAGTTTGCCGTGTATGGTTTTACAGCAGGGGTAAGTGGGACCGTCCTTGGAATCTTGCTAGGGACGTACGCCTTGCCAAGTGCTTTGGGTGCGACCTTGATGAAGGATACGGTATTGCCAAGTATCCAGTTGAATTTCCATCCAATCATTGCCGTGATTGCGATTGTTTGCTCGCTCATTTGTAGCGTGGTGCCTCCATTATGGATTGCCCGTCGCGAACTTCATGAGCAAGCGGCCGCCCTTCTCTTGCCGAAAGCTCCCGTAGCTGGGTCGAAGATTCTCCTTGAGCGTATTCCGTTCATTTGGAATCGCCTCAGCTTCACGCATAAGGTGACGGCGCGGAATATTTTCCGTTACAAACAACGCATGCTCATGACGATTTTCGGGGTGGCGGGGAGCGTGGCGCTTCTCTTTGCAGGGCGTGGAATTCTCGGGTCTCTCGATGGGATTGCCAATCGCCAGTTCAAGGAAATTATTACGTATGATGCGATTGTTTCAAAAGACACGGTGTTAACGGCCTCAGAAGAAGCGGCGCTACACAACTATTTAAGCTCTTCAAGTGTCACTTCTTATAGCGACGTTTATACCGAGTCGGTAACGCGTGAAGTGCCAGGTGTGGATGATGAGCAGTCTGTTACGGTGCTCGTTGGCAAAGAAGCCAGCCTTTCTCCATATCTTCATTTGAATGATGCGAAATCGAAGAAAGCCGTGACGCTTCCTGCAGAGGGCGTGTTGATTTCCGAGAAATTAGCCAAACTCTTAAACGTGAAAGTAGGCGATACCTTTACGCTTCCGAATAAGGACGGTGTGGATGTGACGTTAACGGTCGGGGGTGTCGTGGAAATGTACGCTGGGCACTTCGTCGTAATGACACCAGAAGTGTACGCCAAGGCTTATGGAGCAGCGCCGCAAGACAACTCGATTTTCGTACAGTTTAAAGACAAAGACGCTGCTAGCGTACAAAAAGCAGCCGCGGACTTAATGGCCCTAGGCGGTGTGAAAGCTGTCGTGCAAAACACGGCCATGGTCAGCCGTATCGACACCATTGTGGCTTCATTGAGTCGTGTGATGATGATTTTAACGGCCGTATCGATTTTATTAGCAGTCGTTATCCTATATAACTTAACGAACATCAATGTAGCCGAACGTATTCGCGAACTCTCAACGATTAAGGTGCTCGGATTCTTGAACAAAGAAGTGACGATGTATATTTACCGTGAAACGATTTTATTATCGGTGATCGGGATGGGTGTCGGGATTTTATTTGGGCGAGTGTTGCATAGGGTGATTATTGAGACGGTGGCACCGGGGTTTGTTATGTTCAATCCCGCTGTCGGATGGTTTGTATATGTGTTGCCATGTGTGATTGTGATTGTCATCTTGGTTGCGCTAGGGTATATGGTGAACCATCTCCTCCAACGCATCGATATGCTAGAAGCCCTCAAGTCTGTGGACTAGGGAAAGCTTTGCTTTTGTGACGAACGTCAAAAATCCTTGCGGATATTTCAATCATAGTTGTTAGTCGGGCACCGGATTGAGCCTAGGTCTCAATCCTACCAAGCCTCAAAGAGCCACAGGGCAATCAATTGCCTGGTGGCTCTATTTCGCATTGGTTGCTTTTCCGTACAACTACTATGATTGATCCGCAAGTTTTTCCGTTCGTCACCGCAAAGCTTCCACAGACTTGAAGGCACAGCGTATGATAATTCCCATATCCCAATCAAGCTGACAGATACAAACCCTCCTTTTTTTAAGAGGAGAGCTGTAGATTTTTTTCTTTGCTTCTTTTTATGCCACAGACTTGGGGTTCTGCATTTGGAGCAGGGTTCGCATATACTGCAAGGCAACGATATACAAACCGTCCTTTTTAAAGAGAGGGGCGGCTGTGGATTCCGTTCGTCACCGCAAAGCTTCCACAGACTTGAAGGTGTTGCGTATGATAATTCCCATATCCCAATCAAGCTGACAAATACAAACCCTCCTTTTTTTAAGAGGAGAGCTGTAGATTTTTTTCTTTGATTCTTTTTATGCCACAGACTTGAAGGCATAGCGTATGATAATTCCCATATCCCAATCATGTTGAGGCGGTAAGTTTGCTAGTCAAGGAGTAAAACGACGAAGATTAGCATTTACTTCCGCCCATGCGATAGCTGTCCGTGATTGACAAGTGCTAGCACGCAGACAGAACGGAGATAGCGAACCGCTGAGTGTGTCGCTCTGCTCGTAAAAGCTTAGAAACCTTTGAACGAAAGGGATAATGAAAGCCTTGATTGCAAGGCTTTTTGCTTTATGGTGGGTAAGTATCAGAGTGAGAAAATTTTTTTGGAATGAGTAGAAGTGATAGCTAGAAATTATCAGTTTCTATTTCCATTTACCCTGTGGGTACGTGTTTGTTTCCATTGACAAGGAGTTTGTGGGAATAGAAATGTACCCACCTTGTTTGAATCAAGTGAAGTGTAGTTGAAGGAAATCTGTTGAAAGCAATACTTCATTTTACCGAATAAGTAATAATTTAGGCAACTTCAAATCGATTAAAAAAACTATTTTTAAAGGTTAAGAGTAGACAAAAATTGTCCACTCTTTTTTTGCAAACTCAATTTATCAATAAATGAAATGAGGGAATGTAAAAATGAAATATTTTTGAGGTTGAGTTAGAAAAATCCTGATGAATTTTTTAAAACTACAAACAGAAGATTTTTGTGAAAGCTAATCGCTTGCTACTAAGGAAGATAATCCAGAGCGTTACAGTCTATGAAGAAAACTTCGTCATATCCTTTAAATCTGGCATCGAATTGGAAGTATGAGTCTCATTCCATAACTTTTTATATTGAACATATCATCTTGTTGTGTTATACTATAAATTGATATAAACAAAGATGTAGGAGGAACCGAAACTATGACAGCCTCAATGCGTTTAAGATAAGCTGGCAATAAAAAAAGCAGAATCTATACCCGATGATAGGCTTTTTTTGTTGTGCTTATTTATACGATATTGAGCATTCATTAGTTACGGTGAGGATATTAGTTATTTAACTATACCTTTATTTAACTATGTCTTTAATATGAATGTTTCCAAATTGTATGTATGCAGACCAAAAGCCACATTGTGGGGTTTGGCCTGCATTTTTTATTGCCTAGAATGCTATTCAAAATAGAAATTCAAGCAAAATAATATGCAGGAGATAATATAAATGGAAAAATACAACAATTGGAAACGAAAATTTTATGCAATATGGGCAGGGCAAGCAGTATCATTAATCACTAGTGCCATCCTGCAAATGGCGATTATTTTTTACCTTACAGAAAAAACAGGATCTGCGATGGTCTTGTCTATGGCTTCATTAGTAGGTTTTTTACCCTATGCGATTTTGGGACCTGCCATTGGTGTGCTAGTGGATCGTCATGATAGGAAGAAGATAATGATTGGTGCCGATTTAATTATCGCAGCAGCTGGTGCAGTGCTTGCTATTGTTGCATTCTGTATGGAGCTACCTGTCTGGATGATTATGATAGTATTGTTTATCCGTAGCATTGGAACAGCTTTTCATACCCCAGCACTCAATGCGGTTACACCACTTTTAGTACCAGAAGAACAGCTAACGAAATGCGCAGGCTATAGTCAGTCTTTGCAGTCTATAAGCTATATTGTTAGTCCGGCAGTTGCAGCACTCTTATACTCCGTTTGGGATTTAAATGCTATTATTGCCATCGACGTATTGGGTGCTGTGATTGCATCTATTACGGTAGCAATTGTACGTATACCTAAGCTGGGTAATCAAGTGCAAAGTTTAGAACCAAATTTCATAAGGGAGATGAAAGAAGGAGTTGTGGTTCTGAGACAAAAACAAAAGGATTGTTTGCCTTATTACTCTTAGGAACACTATATACTTTTGTTTATATGCCAATCAATGCACTATTTCCTTTAATAAGCATGGAACACTTTTAATGGAACGCCTGTGCATATTTCTATTACGGAAATTTCCTTTGCATTTGGGATGCTAGCAGGAGGCTTTATTATTAGGAAGATTAGGGGGCTTCGAAAAGCATGTATTACTAATAACAAGTTCATTTTTTTATAATGGGGACCAGTTTAGCCGTTTCGGGAATACTTCCTCCAAATGGATTTGTAATATTCGTAGTTTGCTGTGCAATAATGGGGCTTTCGGTGCCATTTTATAGCGGTGTGCAAACAGCTCTTTTTCAGGAGAAAATTAAGCCTGAATATTTAGGACGTGTATTTTTCTTTGATCGGAAGTATCATGTCACTTGCTATGCCAATTGGGTTAATTCTTTCTGGATTCTTTGCTGATAAAATCGGTGTAAATCATTGGTTTTTACTATCAGGTATTTTAATTATTGGCATTGCTATAGTTTGCCAAATGATAACTGAGGTTAGAAAATTAGATTTAAAATAAACAATATTGGAGGAATATTTATGTATCTTATTTTTCATGTAACTCTTCCTGCTAAAAATCGCAGGGTTTTTCCCTGCATACAAGCAAATGAAAGCATGCGATTATAGACAGGAGGAAATGTTATGGAATTAATATTAAAAAGCAAAAAGACATTCGTGTGGAATTCAAAGGACGCGATGTTTTAGATATAAATGAATTAGAAGTATATGATTATGACCGTATTGGTTTAGTAGGAGCAAATGGTGCTGGAAAAAGCACTTTACTCAGGGTACTTTTAGGAGAATTAACTCCCCCAGGATGTAAAATGAATCGTCTGGGTGAACTTGCCTATATTCCCCAGTTGGACGAAGTAACTCTGCAGGAGGAAAAAAAGATTTTTGCACTTGTAGGCAAGCTAGGTGTTGAGCAATTAAATATACAGACTATGAGCGGTGGTGAAGAAACAAGGCTTAAAATAGCACAGGCCTTATCGGCACAGGTTCATGGTATTTTAGCGGATGAACCTACGAGCCATTTAGACCGTGAAGGAATTGATTTTCTAATAGGACAGCTAAAATATTTTACAGGTGCACTGTTAGTTATTAGCCATGACCGCTATTTTTCTTGATGAAATAGTAGATAAAAATATGGGAACTGAAAGATGGCAAAAATCACTGAGTATTGGGAAACTATTCTGATTATCTTCGTCAGAAAGAGGAAGAACGTAAGAGCCAAGCTGCAGAATACGAACAATTTATTGCGGAACGTGCCCGATTGGAAAAGGGCTGCGGAGGAAAAAGCGAAAAACAGGCTCGTAAAATAGAACAGAAGGCAAAAAGGTTCTTCAAAGAAAAAAAGTACTGAAGACGGAGGGCGTTTAGCTCATCAAAAATCAATAGGAAGTAAGGAAAAAGATGTATAATGCTGCTAAAACCCTAGAGCACAGGATTGCGGCCTTAGGAAAAGTAGAAGCTCCGGAAGGCATTCGCAGAATTCGTTTCAGGCAAAGTAAAGCATTGGAGCTCCATAATCCATACCCTATAGTCGGTGCAGAAATTAATAAAGTATTTGGGGATAAGGCTCTGTTTGAAAATGCATCTTTTCAAATTCCGTTAGGAGCAAAAGTGGCGTTAACTGGTGGTAATGGAATCGGAAAAACAACTTTAATCCAAATGATCTTAAACCATGAAGAAGGAATTTCTATTTCGCCTAAGGCAAAAATAGGTTACTTTGCACAGAATGGTTACAAGTACAACAGTAATCAGAATGTTATGGAGTTTATGCAGAAGGATTGTGACTACAATATATCAGAAATTCGTTCAGTGCTAGCATCTATGGGGTTCAAACAGAACGATATTGGAAAAAGTTTATCTGTTTTAAGCGGTGGAGAAATTATAAAATTGTTGCTTGCTAAAATGCTCATGGGTAGATATAACATCCTAATAATGGATGAACCCAGTAACTTCCTTGACATACCAAGTTTAGAGGCTTTTGGAAATACTAATGAAGGAGTACACTGAACTATCGTGTTTATCACCCACGATAAACGATTACTCGAAAATGTAGCAGATGTAGTTTATGAAATTAGAGATAAGAAAATAAATCTGAAACATTAAATTTAAGGTAGTCGCTGGTCAGTATAGTCTGTTCTGGTTGGCGACTCCATTGTTAAAGAGTATAAAGACTTTTAGATTTTATGAATATTAAAAAAATAGGAACAGTCAATTGAACTGCTCCTATTTTTTTCTGCTAAATATATTGTAGTTTTTCTTATATGTATAATGATAGATTAGCGGATTCTCATCTACGGTACTTACTTCAAATATGAAGAAGTGATCGCGGTTATCTCTGGACTTTTTCCTTATTGAGGACAAAGTAATTCTTACGTGAAGTCGCCATTGTTTTTAGGATATCATCAGTTAGGAAGGTCAATGGAATATTCATGTTAGAGTAGCGGTAGAAGTCACGTTCAAAATCTTGGTAGCTCTCGCTATAATAGTCCATTTGTAGGTGATTACGCTGAAACTCAAGCTGATTCATAGAGCACCTCCTCGACAAGTTCAATACTAATAATGTCTTTTTAATTTCAAATTGATGTGACCTGTTGTAGTTTTTTTATCAAAATGAAATCTTTGGTCAGACTTGGTATTGTTCCAGTGTAGGAAACACGCTTGTTTTTCAATCACTTGAATGCGTGTGCGTAGCTGCCCGGCGTATACTTGACTGAGGAGTAATAATTTCTTCTCTAGTGATAAGTCAGACATGTACGTTACTTTTGTTTGTATCATCAGAGAGTGCTGATGCATGTTCAGATAGGAAAAAAAGCCCATCCATTTTTTTGCATCTTTGTATCCTGGTACTCTCTTGCTGATTGAAATGGTAAATATGAACGGTCAATCATATCAAATCCTTTTCTATGCAGAGGCAAGGGTATTTTTTATCAAATTGAATCGTAAAACCTTGAATTCCCCCACCTGTGTAACATTCTTTAAAAGCGATTGATTACCTCAGTATAGATTATCACAGATGAGCTTGTTGGCTTAATGCTAAATGTAAATTCCAATGGTAATCGGTTTTTCAGATTTAGCATGTACTAGTCGTATCGATATTTCAGTTGTTTTGAGTTTTTCTCTGACGAAGTTTTGAAGTTGCTGTTTCAACGATTCCATGTAAAAAAATCTTTCAAGCATTTCAATATCATTACATCCTTTTGCTACGGATTTCTGAAAATTGTACTGTATTTTTTTCTTGTTTCATTTTAATCCCTCCAATCCACCCGCGGAATGACCACCGATAAGTTTACTGCGTTCAATATTTCTGGAACCTTCAGTTAGGACGGTTCCTTTTTGTATGGCTAAAAAACCAAACTGTTCTCTGACAACATCAATAGCTGTCTGAAGTCTATTATCTTTTTTTCAATTTGTTCTACATCATCAAAGAGTGATAGTAGAGTATAGCTTTCATCTACGAAGCCACTATAAGATACACCAATTTGTCTCACTGCACCAGAGGTGTATTTTTTCGGAATAATACAAGTACATGACTCACCATTGTTTTGGGGAGATTTGCGGGTTCAATTTTATTCTGAGCATTTATAGATTTTTTCATCTCAGTCCTAGAATAGCCAATATGAATAGAAACGACAGTAGTCAATACTAGGGCTACTGTTCCGTTCCACAGTATCATTTAAAAATCATTTTCACACCCTTTCGTCTATTAGTATAGAAGAAAGCTCTCAGCACAAGCTGACAGATTATCAAGCGTATAATCACCTCGAGTTTAGTATAATAAAAGAAGCCATCGATTGATGACTTTCTCAGTGGGCTCCCTATCAGTACCTATCTAGATGTTAGCTTTTCGTCACCCGCTACAGTTGACAGAGAGCCAGAATAGCTACTGTCTTATCTCTTTCTTTACTTAAAGCCTTGATAGACTTGACAAATGGAAGAAAATAACTCTATTAAATAACTATAAATTAATCAGCATCAACGCTGATAGCTTTATACACAATGTATAAAACCCAATTTTGATTCTGCCTCACTTCAATTTTTGCAAAGCCAACATTTTTTAAAATATTATCCAACGCATGAGTTGCAGTATATTCTGGCATATGATAATTTATTTTTTCTTTTTCGCAAGCAATAATTAAAGTGGAGTGGCTAGACATGACCCGATAGATCTCCAGAAAGCCTTTTTTTAAATCATCCCAGAAAATATGTGTTTGAATGGCAAATACAAGGTCAAAGTAGTCATTTTGATAAGGTAGCGCGTCTACATTTCCAATCCTAAGATGAACATCACCATTTTGTATAGCATCTGAATTAATTCGTTTTGCAACTTGATAAGATTCCTTAGAAATGTCAATGCCATGAATTTCAAGATGCTTATTCAAAGCAAGGAGATTTTTGATGGTGCTGCCACCTCCATAGCCGATTTCTAAAACTCGACTATTATCTATAATTGTAGTTTGTTTTATTGTCCAAAGGCTAAGCTTTTTAAAATAGGAAGTCCAAATTTTCGCAATCACCTGGCCTACAATACCACTAGGTTTTTTAGATTGATTAATAAGATATTGAATGAACATTTTAGATACCTCTCCTTTAGGGGGATTTTTGAAAGAATATTAGATAAAATTCAAAATATGTAGATAGTAGTTCTTGTATAGTTGCTAAAATCATGGTCACAAATATATCATTTAACATTTCTTTAGGTAATGTTAAATGATATGATTTTAATTCTTCTGGATTATTAAAATGCTTTTTTTATAAATTGTTTATCTTGCGATACATGCCTCAGTTGCAATCTCAGGAAACGAAAAAAAAGCGATTGATTTGGAAATTTAAAAGCCAGTCTCAAAAAAATGCGTTAATAATATTTTTTTCCTAGTTCCTTTAGTCATTTAATAATCTTCATAGAAACTATATTATAAACTTTTTTTATGAAAAAAATACTACAGTTTGTAGTGGGGAGCATTATTTTTTTGAAAATTCTATACAAATAGTAAAAAAACGGAGCTGGGAGGCTCCGTTTTTTTAATCAAATTCAAGTTGTTTTTGGTTTTTAGGATGGCGGCTAGAGATAGTGAAAGAGGATGGGCGCCTATGAAAGGTTGGGACAATCCACTCTGAGGCCGTATGTGGCTAGTGGGAAGGTGCCAATTAATTTGACTGCGTCTCCTAGTAGGTTTCCGCCTAAAAGTTGTGAAAGGGTGTTGATTCCTTGTACGAGGCCGATGATTCCGGCACCGATGACTGCTCCAAGATACGTCCAATCGTATGGGATGTAGCGGTCGAAGGCAGAGAATAGAATCAGTGCAATCATAATTGGGAAGATAAATGTCAACACTGGAACGGCTAAGTTGATGAGTGAATCCACCCCGACAAGTGAGATGATGAATTCCACTGCCACAGTGACAAGAATTGTTTTCTTGTAGGAGATTTTTCCTTTAGACACTTCTTCGAAATACTGACCACAAGTAGTTGTTAGTCCAATCGCAGTTGTGAGGCAGGCGAAGCAGACAGCTAGTCCCATCGCGAGTTGTCCCCATGATCCGAGTAAGTTCTTCACGATGGTTGTCAGCATTGCGGCACGTTGCGCAGTTGAATCGATGACAGTGCTCATGCTGGCTCCGCTGTATGCTAGTGTCGAGTACACTAATGCGAGTAAGATGAACGCCACGATTCCAACGCCGAACATCATTCTGAATTGGTCTTTTTTGTTTAAATATCCACGGCGCGTAATATCTTTCATCACGACTCCGGCCAAGAGGGGCGCTCCGAGTACGTCCATGGTTTGATAGCCTTCTTTAAATCCTTGTGCGAAAAGTCCAGTTCTATCCGTTGCAGCAAAGCTAGCATTTGGTTGAAGAACGGCCCCGACAAAAATCAAGAAGAGGATGAGTAGGAGAATCGGTGTTAAGTATTTTCCGATAGCATCCATGACGGAGTTTTCTTTATACGTAATCCAAAGGACAATGCCGAAGAATACGAGCGAAGTGATCCATTGTGGTGCGCTTGGGACATACGATTGTACGAAAGATTTCGTGCGTGGACGCTCCGGTACGTGGAACGGCAAAAATCGGTCCGATGAGGAGGACACAAATTGCAGCAAGGGCGCTTGCAAAAAGTGGATGAACTCTACGCCCGACGTTTAGTGCGCTTCCGCCAAGAGCCGCCACAACCATCACGGCAATAATCGATAATAGTGGGTCGCTAATGAGGAAGGCAAGGGTCGCAATTCCCTCAGTTTTTCTCCAGCTGTTACGCCGAGGTAAGGTGGGAAGATTAAGTTTCCGGCACCAAAGAAGATGGCGAACAGGGCAAATCCTATAATAATCGTATCTAATAATTTCTTTTTCATTGAGTCACAGCCTAACATTAAAAAATGATTAGAAACAGTGTACCATAAACTTCTCTCGAATGCACTAAAAAATAAAACCAAACATTATATTAAATGGTTTATTTATCGTTCGTTTTTAGGTATAATAAAGCGTGCAAGAAAACCATTTTAAAGGAGCGTAACTCATAAATGCGTAAAGTTTATTTAAACCACGATGGTGGCGTAGATGATTTAGTATCATTATATTTACTATTAAAAATGGAAGACGTGGAATTAGTAGGGAGTCGGCGTTATCGAAGCGGACTGCTATTTATTACCAGCGGTGGAAGCCAGCAAGAAGATTATTCATAAGTTCGGTTCTGAAAAAGGACAAACAATTGAAAGTCGCTTCTTCAGACTCACGCCCTGTGAACCCATTCCCGAAAAGAGTGGAGAATGCATGCCTTCACAGTGGACGCACTTCCAATCTTAAACGAACATAAACCAATTACGGTGCAAGATTCACCATTAAAAAGCGCACGAAGATTTAATCCGTGCCTTAAAAAGAATCCAACGAGAAAGTGGACCTTGTATTCGTAGGACCATTAACAGACTTGGCACGTGCGTTAGACCAAGACCCAACCATCGAAGAAAAACATCGGTAAACTGTACTGGATGGGTGGAACTTTCCTTGATATGGGGAACGTGGAAGACCCTGAACACGACGGCACTGCAGAGTGGAACGTGTACTGGGATCCATTTGCGGCAAAACGCGTTTGGGAATCAGGCATCCAAATCGAACTTGTGGCGCTTGAAAGTACAAACATGGTGCCATTATCTCTAGATGTCCGCGACCGTTGGGCAAAAGAACGTGCCATCGAAGGCGTTGACTTCCTAGGTCAATGTTACGCCATCGTTCCGCCGCTCACTCACTACGTAACGAACTCAACATATTTCTTATGGGACGTGTTAACGACTGCTTCATTTGGAAAAGAAGACCTTGTGAAACGTTCTGTTGTGAACAGTGACGTAATCGTTGCTGGTGCAAGCCGTGGCCGTACCGTCAAAGCCGAAAATGGCCGTCCAGTCGACCTTGTCTACCACGTCGACCGCGATGCCTTCTTCGACTACATCACTGATTTAGCGAAAAAATAATGATGAAAGTGCAGGGAAAATTTCCTGTACTTTTTCATGTATTTCTATTGACAACGTTCCAAAACGGGAGTATACTATATTCATAGTTTAGAATAATTCTAAATTAGAAACAGGAGGTAATAAATATGTCAAAAGAACAAACAAAACAAGTATTAAATCAATTAGTGGCTGATTTAAGCCAACAATCAGTAATCGTACACCAAGCTCACTGGTACATGCGCGGTGCAACATTCATAACAATGCATCCATTAATGGATCAACACATGGAATTATTAGACGCTCAATTAGATGAAGTTTCAGAACGTTTAATCACATTAGGTGGAGCTCCTTATTCAACTTTACGTGAATTTGCCGATAACACTAAGATTGCCGATGCCAAAGGAAACTACAGCGACAGTATGGAAGACCGCATCCGTCATTTATTAGTAGGGTACCGTTACTTAATCGACCTTTACCAAAAAGGTATCGACGTAACAGGTGAAGAAGGCGACGATGTAACACAAGATATCTTCATCGGTGCAAAAGGCGCATTAGAAAAATTAGTTTGGATGCTTACAGCAACAATCAACGAAGCACCAGGATTATAATTCTAAAAGACTCCATGGCTGGACAATTTGTCCGGCCTTTTTTTCCCCAAATTCTGAAAAATTATCATATATGATAATTACCATATATGATAAATTCACCAACGTAATGTTCCGAAGTGTAACCCCACCTAATCAGTAGGGCGTTAGAGAGCACTCTTTTCCTTGGAACTCATTTCCCACCATAACGAAGCTGTTTATAAGATTGGGCTTTAGTATCCTTCGCAGCACAGTAATATTTTAGATAGAACCAAGATAAAAGACCGTAAGCGTATCTGCAAACATAAATTTCACTTCAGCAGAGATTACGAAGAATCTTACGGATCCTATAATCGCAGTGGTGGGGAATCGTATCAAATGTGAATTAAAGGGAGTTAGGAATTTATTCCTTACTCCCTTTTTGAGGCTTTGAAGGTGAGAGACCTAAGGCTCGAACCGGTACCCCACTACAGCGATTATGGAAACATCCGTAATGATTCGTAGTAATCGAAATCTTCTTTATGAATACTAACTATATTTTTGCAGAAAAGAACTGTAACGACCTACGGTCTTTTTATATGATTTTACAAGAAAATATCACAATACTAGTTGCTGGGTATGCTATAATAAAGCCAATCTTATGAAAGGTGGAAGCATTATGGAACAAAAGAAATACCGCGGGAAAGAGTTCACGATGAACGTCCTTAACGCACTTGCATTAGGCGTGGTCGTTACACTTATCCCTGGAGCATTACTGGGTGAATTAGTGAAGGCGTTATTACCAGTATTCCCACAAGGCCAATTGATAATCCAAGCAACTCAAGTGGCCAATACATTAATGGGGGCAATCATCGGATTGATGGTCGGCCAATTCTTCAAATTTACTCCAATTCAAACAGGAGCACTGGCACTAGCTGTCTTATTTGCCGGCGGTGTAGCAACTTTCAATCCTGACGTAAAAGGAATTATCTTTAGCGGTACAGGGGACATCATTACGATGGGACTTACTGCAGCATTAGGAGCAGCAGTCATTTTATGGATTGGTAATAAAGCCAAAGCATACTCTATTATCGTTATTCCAACGGTGTTATTAGTCGTCGTTGGTGGATTAGGTAATCTTGCTTTACCATACATCAAAACTTTAACAACTTTATTAGGACAAGGAATCGGAACGCTATTATCATTACAACCAGTTATCATGTGTTTATTATTAGCCGTTATTTTCTGTATGTTAATCGTTTCTCCGTTTACAACAGTAGGGATTGCCGTGGCGATTAGTCTTAGCGGTGTAGGTTCAGGGGCAGCAAACCTTGGAATCTGTGCGGCTGGTTTCGGTCTTGCGATTGCGGGATGGAAAGTGAATCCAAAAGGAACAGCGATTGCGCATTTCATCGGTTCACCAAAAAAATGTCAATGGCGAATGTGTTGGCAAAACCAAAAATCTTATTGCCAATGATGTGTACATCTGCCGTACTTGGTGTGTTAGCAGCTTTATTGAACATCCAAGGAACACCTCAAAGTGCAGGGTTCGGTTTCAGCGGATTAGTAGGACCAATCAATGCGTTGAACTTAGCTGAGGGCGGATGGAGTGTGATGAATATCGTTATCGTGACGCTTATTTTTCGTCGTTGCGCCAATCGCGTTGAAACATCGTATTCGTTCATTTATTCGAAAAAAAGTGTTAAAATGGATTCAGCCAGAAGATTACAAATTAACCGTTTAATAGAAAAGGGAGTTAAAATGAAAATCGCAATTGCGGGAGCAGGAGCAATGGGGTGCCGTTTCGGGTACATGTTAACAAAAAAACAGGGCAAGAGGTGACGTTGATTGACGAATGGCCAGCGCATATCGAAGCGATTCAAAAGAATGGATTGAAAGTCGTTGATGGAGATAAACACAGATACGATTGATATCAAAAATTATTCGCCCAGAAGAAGCAACAGAAGAAGTAGATGTGGTGATCGCATTTACAAAATCGATGAAATTAGGCGAAATGCTTGAAAAAGATTAAAGCGATTATCCACGAAGATACAAAAAGTGCTTTTGCCTTTTTAAACGGCTCTAGGACACGAAGATACAATGGCGAAATACGTACCTCGTAAAAATATTATTATGGGGGTAACGATTTGGACTGCGGGTCTAATCGAACCAGGAGTAGCGCGTCTAGGCGGAACTGGTACTGTGGAAATGCAAGCGGCGGACCCAAGTGGTGTAGCGATTGCTAAAGAATTAGTAGAAGTGATGGACAAAGCGGGCTTGAACGCAAGCTACAGCGAAGACGTTCATTTCTCAACATGGCGTAAAGCGTGCGTGAACGGTACGATGAACGCAACATGTGCGATCTTAGATGCCAACATCGGCGAAGTGTTCGATACTTCGACTGCCGAAGCTATTGTAACGCAAATCATCAGTGAATTCGTTGCTGTTGCGGAAAAAGAAGGCGTGCATCTTGATCCAGCTGCAATGAAAGATTATGTGTATACAGCTTCTAATAAAGTTCGTGGACACTATCCTTCAATGCACCAAGACTTAATTCAAAATCACCGCTTTACTGAAGTGGACTTCTTGAACGGCTTTGTGGCCAGAAAAGGGAAGGAATATGGTATTCCAACACCTTACTGTCAATTGATTACAGAGCTTATCCACGCGAAAGAAGATATTTTGAAAGTTAAATAGTAGGGTAATAAAAAGAACAATTTAAAGAATCAGTTTAAAATTGAAAGAGTTATAGTGGGGCAGCGCTCGAGCCTGAGTCTCGCTCGAGCTCAGTAGAAGCAAAAACTTGCAGTTTTGCTCGCTACTTCGCATCCGATGCGATCCCCCACTATTCTTTCAATAAACTGATTCTTTTTCATTGTTCTTTTACATGAATAGTGCATCTGAATATCTCTTTTGCACTAACTAACAGTAAGAAAAAAGTTTAATTCTGCGAAAACACACAAAAAGGAGCGAGGCGAGTAAGTCTGCGCTCCTTTTTGCGTTTAGTTTTTACGTAAATCTAGGGAGATTTATAGGAAAGTTTCAATGATAATACGCACTGCTTCGAATGCGTTTTGAGATGCTTTTTCGAGTGTTTCCTCGAAGGTATCAGGGGCATCTCCACCCACATGGTCGCTCACACCACGCACGTTTAGTACGGGAATGTTATAGAAGCTAGCCACTTGTGCAATAGGAGCGGCCTCCATATCACTTGCGACGATGTCTGGTAATTTTTCGCGAATCGTAGTAACGGCATCTACCGAACTCATAAACGAGTCACTTGTTGCGATAAAGCCAGTTTGGATGTTAAATCCACTTACTTTTTCGCGCAGAAGTTCGACAATTTTTCCGTGTAAATAATCATCTACAGGATAGTCGGCTGGCATCTGAGGGACTTGTCCCCAGGCGTAGTCGAAGCCAGTCGCATCCACGTCGCTATAGGCGAATTTTGTAGAAACAATGACATCGGCCAAGTCGAATGCGGGATTAAAGCTTCCTGTTGTCCCGGTATTAATAATGAGGTCAGGATGAATTTTGTCGCATAACCATGCAGCAGCGGCAGCGGCATTGGCTTTTCCGATACCTGACTGTACAAGATATAAGTTCTCATGTACTTCTAGGAGTCGGATAGGACCTTTTTCAAAGACTACTTTTCCGGGTGCGAAATGCTCTTCAAATGGATGCAACTCTTCTTTCATCGCTGCAACGATAGCAATCTTCATGAATTATTTACCCCACACTTCAGAAACAGGTTTCTTCACTTCCACTTTTGTTCCTGCAAACTTCTCAGAAATGTATTTTTGGATTTCTGGGTCGTGGTAGAGGTCCACTAATTTTTTGTATTCTTCTTTATCGGCATTTTCTGCTTTCACGGCAATCACGTTGATGCTTGTGATCGTAGATGCGTCTGCTTTTTCATAGAAAAGGGAGTCTTTCAATACGTTTAAACCACCTTCAAGGGCGATGGTGTTTCCGATAGCGATTAAATCAGTGTCGTCTAATACACGTACGCTTGTAGTGTCATCAATCAGTAGGAATTCAAGGTTTTTCTTGTTTTCTACGATGTCGCTAGGAGTGCCAGTGCCATCTTTGAAGTCACTTGGTAATTTAATTAAACCAGCGCTTTCTAATAAGCGTAGCGCACGAGTAGTGTTATATGGGTTATCAGGAATTGCCACTTTCGCACCGTTTGGTAGGTCGTTTAGTGATTTTACCTTTTTAGAGTAAAGCCCCATTGGTTCAATATACGTAGTACCAACTGGAACGAGTTTGTTTGAGTTGGCTTCGTTAAATCCTTGTAAGTAGCCGATTGATTGGAAGGCGTTGGCATCCACAGTTCCATCTGCCACGCTTTCGTTTAATGGCACACCGCCATTAATTTCTTGTACTTCGATTTTTAGGCCTGCTTTTTTCGCTTGTTCTGATTCTGCGATGTGTCTCCAGATGTCTGCGTCAGAGCCGACAGAAGCGATTTTGACTGTTTTAAGTCCTGACTCAGAAGCTTGCGAACTTTGTGAGCTTTGTGAACTTGAAGCGTTGTTTCCGCAAGCGCCTAAGACGAATGCAGCAGAAAGGGCGATAAGAGATTTAGCGATAGTTTTTAATTTCATATTGGGGGTTCCTCCAGTCTAGGTGTCTAATGTTTCTTACTGAATGACAATTGATTAAATAACTTTGCGAACGAATGGGTCAATGCTGATGCCTTGTTCTAATACTTGTTTAGCATATTCTTTCGCACCGAAAAATGAATGGTCGCGGTAGTTTCCGCATTGTACGGCAGAGACGCCTTGAATATCTTCGAATTGAATCTTTTCGACGATTTCTTCTAGCGTTGATTTCAATGCGCGTGCGATATCTTCAGGAGAACGTTCTTCCCAAAGGATTAAGTGGAAACCAGTACGACATCCAAATGGAGAAATGTCGATGATTCCTTCCAAGCGGTCACGTAATAAATCTGCTAATAAGTGCTCGAATGTATGAACGACACCTGTTGGCATTTCTTGTTTATTCGGTTGTAAGAAGCGGATGTCAAAGTTTGAAATGACGTCTCCTTTCTTACCGTGTTCGTTAGCGATTAAGCGAACGTAAGGTGCAATCACCTTGTTATGGTCTAGTGTAAAGCTTTCTACTTCAGCCATGTTGATTTCCTCCTAAGTTGTTTTGATGAAACGAAAATAAAAAAGCTCGCACTTCTAGCGCTTGCTAAAAGGACGAGTTGCAGTCGTGGTACCACCTTTGTTCGTCTTCGGGGGAGAAGACCTTTTCCGTCTAGACGGATGGTTGATAACGGGAGTACCCGGATTGTCTTAAGAAACTCGGACAATCTGCTCAAAGATCATGTTCAAAAATAACGACTTGCTTACTCGCACCAACCGTAAGCTCTCTATGAAGTTTTATTTTTTACTCTTCTTTTCATTGCGTTTCGATATGTTATATAGATAGGATACTGGATAGTTTGTGAAAAGTCAATCTTAAAAACATACTTTTTAGTTATAATTTTTTGTTTATAGTTCGTTATTCACTGGTTTTTTTATAACTGAAAAACAGACTGTAAAAACAACACATTGTTCGGATTTTTGCTTTAATTCAACTTCCGAACGAATCATTTTGGACTGTTTTTTTAGGTAAAACAAGCGATCTAGATTGGAAAAAGTTATAGAATACGATGTAAAATGTTTTCATCGTTTACGGTATACTATGGGTATCTATTAACAAATGAAGGGTGACAACAATGACATTATTAGATGTACAACACGTACAAAAAGTTTATCAAACACGTTTTGGAGCCGCTGAAGTGACTGCGTTAAAAGATATCAACTTCTCAGTAGAAGAAGGCGAATATGTAGCAGTCATGGGGGAATCTGGTTCTGGTAAAACAACGCTATTGAAATATTTTAGCGACACTAGACCGTCCAACAGATGGAACTGTGCTTCTAAACGGGGAAGACATTCAAAAGATTTCTGATAAAGTATTAACGGAATTCCGTCGTGACCACTTAGGGTTCGTGTTCCAAGATTTCAACTTATTAGAAACATTATCCGTGTATGACAATATGGTATTGCCACTTGTGTTAGCACGTCGTCCAATCGACGAAATGGAAAAGAAAGTTCAACCAATCGCTGAAATGTTAGGTATTGAGGACTTGTTGAAGAAATATCCATATGAATTATCTGGAGGTCAACAACAACGTGTGGCAATCGGTCGTGCGATGATTACAGACCCAAGCTTACTGTTAGCCGATGAACCAACAGGGGCGTTGGACTCAAAATCAGCAAGCAATACCTTAGATTTATTCGATAAAATCAATCAAAACGGACAAACGATTTTAATGGTAACACATAGTACGGTTGCCGCAAGTCGTGCCAAACGTGTTCTTTTCATTAAAGACGGTTTAATTTACAACCAATTGTACCGTGAAGGAAGAACGGATCAACAAATGTTTGAACTAATCTCAGAAACATTAACTGCGATGGCAAACAGAGGTGAGGAACATATTTAATCTACTGCGTTCCATGGCGATTACGAACTTACGTAAGAACCGTGCTCTCTATGTACCATTTGCACTCGCAACGGTGATGGTGACGGTAGTTCTATATGTAACGAACGCACTGGCTGCAACACCGGAGTTTGCTCATCTAGAAGGTGGGTCAGCGATGGCCAAAACTCTTGGCTTTGGTTTCGTCATCGTTCAAATCGTCTCCCTTGTGGTTGTGCTGTATGCGAATGCCTTCGTAATGAAAAACCGTGCGAAAGAATTCGGTTTATACGGCATTCTCGGTCTTGACCGTAAGAATATTCAATTGCTCAGCTTGATTGAGTTAGTTGTCTTTGCCGCTTTAAGCATTGGTCTAGGGTTAATCCTTGGTGTGATTTTCCATGCGGCATCATTTGCGATTCTATTGAAACTCATTCAATACGATATCGGTATTAAATATTCCTTCCAATTCGGAAGTATTATTGCTGTTCTGTTAACGATGGTGGCCATCTTCGTTCTTGTGTTCTTTTTAAATGCAGCGAAGATTTACATGAGCCGTCCGCTTGAGTTATTAAAAGAGAAGAAAAAAGGGGAGAAGAAAGGCCGCGCCGTTACGGTTCGTGCCATTATCGGTCTAGGACTTCTAGGGTATGCATACTATATGTCACAATCCATCGAGTCTCCGGTTAAAGCTCTCTTATACTTCTTCTTAGCCGTATTATTAGTAGTGATTGCGACTTACATTTTGTTCGACGCTGGTTCGATTGCACTTCTATCCATCTTGCAAAAAAATAAGAAGTTGTTTTATCAACCAACAAACTTTATTTCGATTTCAAACTTGCAATTCCGTATGCGTAAAAATGCTGCCGGACTTGCCAGCGTGTGTATCCTTTCCACAATGGTACTTGTTACAATGGCGACAACCGTAGCGCTTCAACGTGGGACAACAGCAACGCTTGATCGGAATTTCCCAACAGACTACTCTGCGGTAGCGTACTTTATAGTTGAGGATGAAATGCAGCAATATCCTCCTATCGTACAAAAGATTAAGGAACAAACGAAGGGGAAAGTGAAAGACGAGAAGACATTCTTAAATGTACTTCGCTTTGGACAACGTACGGAGAATGGATTCGATTTTGCGAATGTAAATGCAGGAGATAGTCCTGCAGCGATGTTTACCATTATTTCTGTGGATCAATATAATAAGATGTTTGGGACGAACTATACGGTTGGCGATAAAGAAATGATTGTCGGCCATATTAAAGGCGATGTCAAACAAATTTCAGAAGTGAAGACATATTCGGTTGTTTATAATGCAACGATTAAAGTAAAAGAGATGATTGATGCAACTCCATATGCGAAAGCAATGCCACAATTACCATTTGTGACAGATAATCAGTATGTGGGGATTGTAAAAGACCCAATGCAATTCATGAATCCAGCAGCAGGGCAAGCCATGTATTACTTTACTTGGAATACAAATACACCGTTCGAATCACGGGATGCGGAATGGGCAGGGTATAAGAATGTAATGAGTCAATATAAGACAGATAAGTTAGCTTTGCACAGTAAGCACGAAGAGGCTAAAACGTTATATGCCTTCATGGGAAGCTTGCTCTTAGTGGGAGCACTTCTTTCTATCGCATTCTTCATCGGCGCAGTGCTTGTCATTTACTACAAACAAATTTCTGAAGGGTATGAAGACCGTGATCGTTTCGTTATCCTACAAAAACTCGGTATTGATCAAAAGACGATCAAGAAATCTATCAACCGTCAAGTGTTAATTGTATTCTTCTTACCACTTGTCACAGCGTTTATCCATACCGCATTTGCCTTCAAGATGTATCGTAAGATTATCGAACTCTTCGGGGTTGACGGCAGCGTGACATTAAACGCGACAATTGTGATTGGTGCGATTTTCGTAGTCGTCTATCTCGTCGTATACCAAATCACTTCTCGTAGTTACTACCGAATTATTAAACGTTAATCAATTCCAACTCCAAAAGAGGTTTCCTTGCGAAGCCTCTTTTTTTGTGCTTTTTTCAAAGTGACAAAAATGTAAGAAATGGGGATAAAATGATAGGATAGTGTCATGATTTCCCTTTATGAGTGGGCTATACTAAGTTCAACAAATGAAAGTAAAGGGTGAAAACAATGACATTATTAGATGTACAACATTTACAAAAGAAATATCAAACGCGCTTTGGGGCTGCTGAAGTAACAGCGCTCAAGGACATCAGCTTCTCTGTTGAAGAAGGGGAATACGTAGCCGTGATGGGGGAATCGGGCTCAGGGAAAACAACGCTCTTAAATATCTTAGCAACTCTCGACCGACCAACTGCTGGTTCTGTCTTTTTAAATGGAGAAAATATTCAAAATATCTCCGCTAAAGTTCTTACAGAATTCAGACGTGACCACTTAGGATTTGTCTTCCAAGATTTCAACTTATTAGAAACCTTATCCGTGTATGATAATATGGTATTGCCGCTTGTACTCGCTCGCCGTCCAATTTCAGAAATGAAGCAAAAGGTTGAACCGATTGCGCAAATGCTAGGGATTAAAGACTTACTGAAGAAATATCCTTATGAACTCTCAGGTGGGCAACAACAACGTGTGGCGATTGGCCGTGCGATGATTACAGACCCAAGCCTACTGTTAGCCGATGAACCAACAGGGGCATTAGATTCAAAATCAGCTAGCAATACTCTCGATTTATTTGATAAAATCAATCAAAACGGGCAAACGATTTTAATGGTAACGCACAGTACGGTTGCTGCCAGTCGTGCCAAACGAGTTCTTTTCATTAAAGACGGCTTGATTTATAATCAATTGTACCGTGAAGGAAGAAGTGATCAACAAATGTTCGAGTTGATCTCAGAAACATTAACAGCGATGGCAAATAGAGGTGAAATCCATGTTTAAACTCATTTTTTCGATGGCAACATCGAATCTAAAAAAGAATCATTCATTATATTTGCCGTATGCACTGACGACCATTATGGTAACGATGATTCTCTATATCACGCACGCCTTATCTGCGATGCCGGAGCTTTCCACTCTTCGTGGAGGGGGAGCCATTGCGCAAACATTGGGCTTTGGGGTAATCGTGGTTCAGCTCGTAGCGCTCTTAACGATTCTTTACGCGAATGCCTTTGTGACGAAAAACCGATTAAAAGAATACGGGCTATATAGCATCCTTGGACTCGACCGGAAAAACATTCAGTTGTTAAGCTTCATTGAATTGCTTCTATTCTCAGTGGTCAGCGTGGGGCTAGGTGTTGTGCTTGGAATCGTGTTCCATCGCTTCTCGTTTGCCGTTTTATTGAAGCTTATTCGAATTCCAATCGGCATCGAGTATTCGATGCAACTGGGTAGCGTCGGTTTTGTACTGATTTCGATGGCGTTTATTTTCGGGGTTGTTTTCTTCTTAAATGCGACAAAGATGTACATGAGCCGTCCATTAGAAATGCTTTCTGAGAAGAAAAAAGGAGAAACGAAGGGACGCTTTATCCTTCTTCGCGCACTCATTGGTGCAGTCCTTCTCGCGGGCGCGTATTATATGTCGCAAACGATTGAAGCGCCTGTTGCAGCGCTATATTCCTTCTTCGTAGCGGTCCTATTAGTTGTTTTGGCAACGTATATTTTATTCGACGCAGGTTCGATTGCGCTTCTTTCGCTGTTACAAAAGAACAAACGTCTCTTCTATCAACCAACGAATTTTATTTCAATTTCTAATTTAAAATTCCGTATGCGTAAAAATGCGGCGGGTCTTGCAAGTATTTGTATTTTATCAACGATGGTACTTGTCACATTGGCCACAACGGTCGCGTTGCAAACAGGGACAGCCGATTTATTGAAGAAAAGCTATCCAACAGATTATTCGGCAACGGCATTCGTCGAAGACACCTCTACGATTAGTCAACTTTCAGAACAAATTAGCAAGATCAAGGCGAAATCGAAAGGCACCGTTACCAATGAAATGAATTATCTTAGCGTGCTTCGTGCTGCAAAGAGTATGGAGAACGGGGTTGACATCGAGGGAGTCTATCCAGGAGATAGCCCAGCTGCGTTCATTACTTTCCTCTCTGCGGATGATTACAATCGCATCTTTGGGACGAATTTTCACCCTAGTGACAATGAAGCCGTTCTAGGACTTGTCAAAGGAGACGACAAAAATGTTTCGGCTATCCGTGTGAACGGACAATTGACACTTCAAGTCAAAGAGATGATGGACAGCACCGGCTTTAAAGAAAAATTGCCACAATTGCCATATGTTGCAGATAATGTTTATGTAGCCGTTGTAAAGGATCCAACAAAGATGATTGACGGTAAACTTGGCCGTGGATTCTATTACGCATTGTGGAATACATCGACAGACATTCAGGGTAAAACAGAAGAGTTTGAGGCCTACGCTAATGTGCTTGAAGGAAGTAATAAGGAATTCATTACAGTTGGAAGTAGAGAGGATGCGGCTAAAGACATCTACGGATTTATGGGAAGTTTACTCTTTGTTGGGGCACTTCTTTCCGTTGCGTTCTTCATCGGTGCAGTGCTTGTCATTTACTACAAACAAATTTCTGAAGGGTACGAAGACCGTGACCGTTTCGTGATTTTACAAAAACTCGGTATCGATCAAAAGACCATCAAGAAATCCATCAATCGTCAAGTGTTAATTGTGTTCTTCTTACCACTGGTTACAGCGTTTATCCATACCGCATTTGCCTTCAAGATGTATCGTAAGATTATTCAGCTCTTCGGGGTTGACGGCAACGTAACGTTGAACGCGACGATTGTAATTGGTGCGATCTTCGTAGTGGTCTATCTCATCGTGTACCAAATCACTTCTCGTAGTTACTATAAAATTATTAAACGTTAATAGATTTTGTTCACAAACCATGAAGTTTTTATGATGCAAAACCGCACTCTAAAGGGGTTTGTGCACGTTATAAAAATCGTAAAAAGGGCGAGGTTTTCTCGTCCTTTTTTTGTGCTCAGAAACGGGATAACTGTCTACAATAAAAAGCTTTCATAAATTTTACTTTTTCAGTTTTCAGTTTCTAAAAAACATGGTAGAATAGAATGTATTGAAGTAAAAGAAACTGGAGGATTCGTCATGATCGATGTTATTGACTTAAACAAAGTATTCGATAACGGCTTTGAAGCATTAAAGTCAGTAAATTTCTCAATTGAACAAGGGGACTTAGTTTGTTTACTAGGACCTAGTGGTTGTGGGAAATCAACAATTTTAAATTTAATCGCAGGATTATTAACACCAACAGGAGGAGACATCCAATTTAAAGGAAATTCAGTTGTTACGACAGAACCTAAAGACCGTAACATCGGATTCGTATTCCAAAACTATGCGTTATATCCGCATATGACAGTGTTAGAGAACATCATGTTCCCACTAACAGTTGGTAAAAACAAAATCTCTAAAGAAGAAGCTCAAAAGATTGCAGAAGAATATATGCAATTAACAAATATTGAAGAGCTAGCAGGTAAAAAACCTGGTACTTTATCAGGGGGACAACAACAACGTGTGGCCATCACTCGTGCGCTTGTTCAAAAACCTGAAGTGCTTCTACTTGATGAACCATTAAGTAACTTGGACGCTCGTTTACGTTTAAAAATCCGTGAAGAAATCCGTCGTCTTGTAAAAGAAGTAGGAATCACAACAATCTTCGTAACGCACGACCAAGAAGAAGCTTTATCAATCTCAGATAAAATCATTCTTTTAAACGAAGGGTACATTCAACAACATGATGACCCACAAAACTTATACCTAGAACCAAGTAACTTATTCGTTGCGAAATTCATCGGTAACCCAATCATCAACATTACAGAAGTGGAAATTAAAGACGGCGTGATTACTCACCCAGCATTCAACTTACCAACTTCTGAATTATCACAAGACCGCAAACGTCAAGAATTAGCAGATGGTCACTACTACTTAGGAATGCGTCCTGAAGACGTGGTTCCAGTAGCTGAAGGTGAACAAGGGCTATTCTCAACAACTATCAGCGGCGTAGAATTAATCGGACGTGAACGTATTCTTCACTTCCCATTAGGCGAACAATTCTTGAAATCAATTGTAAGTGTGGAACATAAGATTGAAGAAGGAGACACACTTTCATTCCAATTACTAAAACACAAAATCTTCTTATTCGATAAAGATGGAGCGCGTGTTTACTAATGAGAAAATATAACCCAGAGAACCAACCTAAAGCTTGGTTATTCCTTCTCCCATCTTTAGGAGTGATTCTTCTCTTTAACATTTATCCATTACTTCGTTCGTTCTGGATGAGTTTCCAAAAAGGGTCACTATTAAAATTACAATACACTGGTTTAGACAACTACCAAAAAGTAATTGCGGACCCTGTATTCCATAAAGCGTTACTCAACACAGCACTGTATGCATTCGCAGTAGTGCCAGTAGCGTTATTAATCTCAGTCATCATTGCATGGATTATTTTCGAGAAGATTAAACGTAAAAGCTTCTTCGAAACAATCTTCTTCATGCCTTACGTTACAAGTACAATCGCTATCGGGATTGTGTTCCGTTACTTCTTCAATGGGGACTACGGAATTATCAACTTCTTCCTTGGTTTGATTGGTATTCCAGCTGTGAACTGGTTGGATAACGTCAACATGAGTATACCAACACTGATTATCTTCGGGGTTTGGACAAGTTTAGCGTTCAATATCATTATCCTTTTAGCAGGATTACGTAATATTGATCCTGAGCACTTCAAGATTGCGAAAATGTTTGGTGCGACAGACCGTGAAATCTTCTGGCGTATTACATTCCCGCAATTAGTTCCAACAATTGCATTCCTTTCAACGGTTAACTTAATCGGGGCATTCAAAGTGTATACACAAGTGTACGCATTATTTGGCGGAACTGCTGGTCCAGCAAACTCAGCAACAACAGCTGTGTACTATATTTACGACAAGTTCCATGTGGCAGGAAGACCAGGGGTTGCCATGGCAGCAACTGTAATCTTGTTTGCAATCATTCTTTTTGCAACATTCCTCCAAAACAAATTCTTGAGAAAGGCGGAGGGATAAGAAGATGAAAAAAGCATTTAACGGTTTTTCAATCACGCTTTTAATTTTCTTAGCGTTGATTACAGTATTTCCATTCATTTACATGGTGATGACTGGGTTAATGACATATGCCGAAGCGACAAGCATTCCACCGTCATTCATCCCAAGTTCATTCAGATTTAGTAACTACCTAGAAGTATTTAGCCGTGCGCCATTCTTACGTTACTTCGGAAACACATTATTCGTGTCTCTATTTACAACAGTGGCAACAGTCATTACTTCATTACTAGCTGCCTTTGCTGTAACAAGCTTACAGTTCAAAGGAAAAAACATTGTAATGATGATTTTAGTTTCTCTATTAATGGTTCCTTATGAATCAATCATCTTTACAAACTACCAAACAATCGCGCAATTAGGGTTATTAAACACTTATGTAGCGTTAATCATTCCGTTCTTAACAAGTATCTTCTATATTTACTACTTGAACGGATACTTAAAAGGAATCCCAAGCACATTCTACAAAGCTGCTAAAATCGACGGTGCGAGCGATTTAGAATACATCTGGCGTATTTTAGTGCCAATGTGTAAACCAGCATTGGTAACAGTAGGGATTTTAACATTCATCCAAAGCTGGAATTCATTCCTATGGCCATTATTGGTTACAAACACGAAAGAATTCCGTCTATTAAACAACGGACTTTCTGCCTTCACGACAGAAGCTGGAAGTGATGTTCATTTACAAATGGCCGCAGCAACTTTAACGGTTATCCCAATTCTGTTAATTTACTTTGTATTCAGAAAAGAAATTATTAGAGGGGTTGCGAAGAATGGTATCAAAGGATAAAACAACGATTACCTTTCATAGCGGCATTTTAACAATCGGTGGAACGGTCATCGAAGTTGCTTACAAAGATAGCCATATTTTCTTCGACTTCGGGACTGAGTTTTTACCAGAATTAGAACTGCCCGATGAATCGGTGCAAACACTCACTGACCATAAAGTGATTCCACATTTAAAAAATATGTATGATGCACGTATCCCTTACAAATACGAAGGGGATGAAGATAAAGACTATGCCAACACGGCGGTCTTTATCTCACATGCGCATTTGGACCATACGAGAATGTTGAATTATTTAGACCCAAACATTCCTTTATATACATTGAAGGAAACAAAGATGATTGTAAATTCGCTCAACCGCAATGGCGTGTTCTTACTACCATCGCCGTTTGAAGACGATACATTTACAAGAGACATGATTGGGTTAGATGCTGGAGACGTGATTAAGGTTGGAGAAATCGAAGTAGAAATCGTGCGTGTCGACCATGACGCATACGGAGCTGCTGCTTTAATCATCAAAACTCCTGGTCATCATATTACGTATACAGGAGACTTACGACTTCACGGTCATAACCCCGAAGACACAATCGAGTTTTGTAAAAAATCAAAACACACTGACCTCTTAATGATGGAAGGCGTATCAATTAGCTTTGGGGATCGTAAAGAGGTTGAAGACGAAATCAAACCTGAAAACGAGGAAGATGTGATTCGTCATATCGCTCGCCTCGAACAAGAAAATCCAAATCAACAAATCACATTTAATGGCTATCCAGCCAATGTACGTCGTTTTGAAAAAATCGTCGAAGGAACAAGCCGTACTGTTGTGCTAGAAGCAACGATGGCAGCACTTCTTAAAGAAGTCTTCCAAAAAGAAGCTCATTACTACTATAGAGAAGGAGCTACTAAACTCGACGAACTTGATCCTACTTTAGAAACTTCATATCAAACGTTGTTAGAGGATACTTCGAAGTACCTATGGCAAGCAGTCGATCATTTCGAACGTTTGCAAGAGGGGAAGCTTATACATCCATAGCGATGCACAGCCTCTTGGGGACTTTGACCCGAACTATCAACCGTTTCTTGATTTATTGGCGGAAAAACACATTGAGTTTGTACGCCTAGCTTGCTCAGGTCACGCAAAACCGGACGACTTAGACCGCATTATTGCGATGATCGAGCCTAAATGTTTGGTTCCAATTCATACGTTAAAACCAGAACTTCTGGCAAATCCGTATGGTGACAGAATATTGCCGTATCGCGGCGAAAAAATTGTGTTGTAAAAACTATATAACAAAAGGAGAAGAAAAATGAAATTCAAATCTTTAGTAAAAGCGACACTAGCAACAGCATCAGTTGTGGCGTTAACAGCGTGTGGAGCTAACTCATCAAACAACGGCTCTTCACAACAAGCTGAAACTAAAAAAGACATCGTAACAGAGGTTAAATCAGAAACTACAATCACTTTCTGGCATGCTATGAATGGTCAGCAGGAAAAAGCTCTTCAAAAATTAACAGAAGACTTCATGAAAGCTAACCCAAATATCAAAGTAGAGTTACAAAACCAATCTTCATACAAAGATTTACAAGCTAAAATTAACTCAACTTTAACTTCACCAAAAGACTTACCAACAATTACTCAAGCATATCCAAACTGGTTATACAATGCTGCTGAGCAAGATACATTGGTAGACTTCAAACCATATATTGAAAAACGAAACAATCGGATTCAAGAAAGGTGAAGAAATCCGTCCAGAATTAATGGAAGGTGCTAAAATCAACGGAGTACAATACGGTATCCCATTCAACAAATCTACAGAAGTATTATTCTACAATGCAGATTTATTGAAACAATACGGTGTTAAAGTTCCAACTACTTTAGATGAATTAAAAGAAGCAGCTAAAACAATTTACGAAAAATCTAACCACGAAGTTGTTGGTGCTGGTTTCGACTCATTAAACAACTACTATGCAATTGGTATGAAGAACAAAGGCATTGACTTCACTAAAGAATTAGACTTCGCAAGTGACGCTTCAAAAGAAGTTGTTAAATACTATGCAGACGGAATCCGTGACGGATACTTCCGTATTGCTGGTTCAGATAAATACTTATCAGGACCATTCCAAAACAAAAAAGTAGCTATGTATGTTGGTTCAACAGCTGGTGAATCATTCGTAGCTAAAGGTGCTAAAGAAGCTGGTTTCGAATACGGAGTAGCAGCTCGTCCTGAAAAATACGACCTACAACAAGGTACTGACATTTACATGTTCGAAGGTTCTACATCTGAAGAACAACGTACTGCAGCATTCTTATACTTGAAATTCTTATCTTCGGCTGAATCTCAATTATACTGGGCACAACAAACTGGTTACATGCCAACAGTTGCTTCAGTGTTAGAAAAAGATGAATACAAGAATTCAGGTTCTAAAGTTCCTAAAATCTTGGCAGATGCTACTAAGAATTTATTCTCAATTCCTGTAGTTGAAAACTCTGATCCTGCATACAGAGAAGTTAGTACGATTTTAGAAAAAATCTTCAAGACTGAAAATGCAGATGTAGATCAATTAGTTAAAGATTCTAAAGCACAATTTGATGCAGCGTGGAATCAATAATCACATATAAGTTCATTCACAACACAATCACAATGAAGGCCTGGGGAATTTTCCTCAGGCTTTTTGTGTGGAATGAGAGTAGGTGCTGTAAAGTGGGTTGGTGCTGAAAGGCCCCTTCGGGGGAGGCTTTTAGGTGTATGGGGTGTGGTGGTGGATTGCTTTAGAAACAAGCGGTTTTAATTGTTGAAAGAATATTAGTGAGCCACCGACTCGAGCCTTGAGTCTCTCGTCTTTGAAGCCTCAAAGAGACACTAACGAATGGATTCGTAAGTGTCTCTAATTCGCATTCAATGGATGTTCTCACTAATCTTTCAACAAAACCGCTGTTTCCGTCGCAATCGATGTACAAAGGTGTACACCTAAAAGCCTCCTGAGGGGAATTCCACACAACAAAGCTGAGGGAATTTGGATGGCGTTCTTGAGATTGTGTTCCTCATTCACGAAGGACCGGTGCGGGGACAGGGTGAACGTGTTTCGTGGAGAGTGTGCTATAATAGGGCGACAAGAGAGGTGAGTCGGATGCGGTATGTGCTTTTATTAAGAGGCATCAATGTTGGTGGAAAAAATAAAGTCGTGATGAGCGAATTGAAGGAATTGCTCAAACGTGAAGGGTTCAGCGATGTGGATTCGTACATTAATAGCGGGAACTTGTTTTTTGCAAGCGATGAGAGTGTAGAAAATATCGTTTTGAAGGTTGAAAAAGTGCTAGAAGAAAATTATGAGTTCTCGATTCCGTTTGTGCTCCTTTCAAAAGAGGAGTACTTAGAAGAAATGGCGGGGCTTCCGGAATGGTGGAAGGATGAGTTTGCTAGAAAAGATATTTTGTTTTTCTCACGGGGGACAGATGCGAGTGAGGTTATCCGATTTGTAGAAGAGTCTGAGTTTTATAATGAAAAAGTTTATGTCGGTAAACGTGCTGTCTTCTGGGCGAAAATCGATGAGGCAGAGTATCAAAAAACGACTTACCATAAAAAGATTTTGAAGCAACCATTTTATAAGACGATTACGATTCGAAATGGGAAGACATTTGATAAAATTGCAGAAATACTGCAGACAGAGAAACCTTTGTGATAGGGCTTTTTTATGGTACAATAGTGTGTGAATTTGTAGAAAGTGAGGCGCATTATGGAAATTAAAATTATTGAAACTAGTGATATGCATGGGTACGTACTACCGACAAACTACACAGAAAGAAACATGGACTTAGGATTCAGTACGGCGAAGGCTGCGACTGTGATTCGTCGCTTAAAAGAAGAAGCAAATGGTCCTGTGATTCAAATCGAAAATGGGGACTTCATTCAAGGGTCACCATTAAGCTACTATGTTCGTAAACAAGATTCAAAAGTAGCATCTGATTTAACAAAAGTATTGAACTACTTAAACTATGACTTAGGAATTTTAGGAAATCACGAGTTTAACTATGGATTGGACTACTTAAGAGAAGCGATTGCGTCTTACAATCACCCAATTCTTTGCTCAAACATTTTAACAAAAGATGGCAAGCCAGCGTTTGGCGAACCTTACAAAGTGTTCGAGAAAGACGGCGTGAAAATCGCGGTTTTAGGAATTACAACGCCTTATATTCCAAACTGGGAACAACCTGCAACGGTGAAAGATTTAGTATTCGTGAGCGCGTTGGAAACAGCAAAGAAATACGTCCCAGAAATGCGTAAAGTGGCGGACGTTGTCGTTGTAACGTACCACGGAGGATTCGAGTGCGACCTTTCATGCGGTGATCCAACAGAACTCTTAACAGGAGAAAACGAAGGGTATGCGATTGCGACGCAAGTAGAAGGAATCGATGCGTTAGTGACAGGACACCAACACCGTGTGATTGCACAAAGTGAATGGCGTGCCAGTGATTCAACCAGGATACCGCGGCGCTTATGTAGGTGAAATCAGCTTAGAAGTGGAAAAAATGGACGGTAAGTATACAGTCATCTCAAGCGAAGCAAAACTTCACCCAACAGAAGATGTTCCAGTAGACCCAGCCGTTTTAGAAATGTTTAGCGACTTGCAAGCGGAAGTAGAAGATTGGTTGGATACTCCAGTAGGAAAAGTTGTTGGAGATATGACCATTAAAGATCCACATGCTGCGCGTTTAAGCGAGCATCCATATATTGAATTTATCAATAAGGTTCAAATGGAAGCCAGTGGTGCAGATATCTCAGGAACTGCGTTATTCAACAATGACGGACGTGGATTTAACTCAGAAATCCGTATGCGTGACGTGATTACGAACTACATTTATCCAAATACATTAGCCGTTCTAAAAGTGAGCGGTGCGGACTTGAAAGCGGCTCTTGAACGTGTGGCGACTTATTTTATCGTCGAAAACGGACAAGCGGTCTTCAATCCTAAATATGTGGAACCAAAACCTCAATTCTACAACTACGATATGTACGAAGGAATCGAGTATACATTAGACTTCACTAGACCATTCGGCGACCGTGTGACTCGCTTAGAGTACCATGGCAAACCTGTTCAAGATACGGATGAATTAGAAGTAGTGACAAACCAATATCGTGCTGTTGGTGGCGGAAACTATAGTATGTTTAAGCCGGAGAAGATTGTGCGTGAGGTGCAGATCGACATGACGGAGCTCATTGCGGAATACTTGCGCAAACATCCAGTCATCGAAGCAACAGTCAACAACAACTTTAAGACTGTGGTGAAATAAAAAAATATGAAAAAAGCTACGCTTTATTTTCGGATAAGCCCATAGTAGCCAATATAGCTGTACCGGATTGAGCCAAGGTCTCAATCCTATCGAGCCTCAAACGGATGGTAGGAAATGAATTTCCAACCATCCGTAATTCGCATCGATTACGGATCGCTATATTGGCTACTATGTTATCCGAAAATGCGTAGCTTTTTTTCTTTGTATCTTAACGTTGTTGTTTTGCTTCGATGGAGTGAGTGCAAGTATTCCTTCATTCGAAATGGGAAAGTGCTTAAAAGGGATTGGAGATTCTTATGTTAGAATTTTAAAAGTTTAGGATTTTGTTAGGGAATGTTACGGTATAGGTGGGATATGGTATGATGAAGGCACTGGATTGCAAAGTGAGGTTTTGTGTGTGAAGTTAAAGAAATGGTCGTGGATTGGGCTATTGATGTTATGCGTAGCGATGTTAGTGGGATGCCAGGGTCACGAAAGTCGTGGGTATCTTGAAGAACTAGCTGGGAAAGAATTGAGTCGTGTTTATCCGACGAAAAATATTGAAGATTTATTTGAGCAGTTTCCGAATGGATTTACTGTAAGTCAGATGCGTGTAGTCGGTGACTCGAATGTATTTGTTTATCTTGAGGCTAGGGAAAAAGGGAAACCACTAGTTGGAACGATTAAGCAACTCAATTCTAAAACGAAGGAAGAAGAGAAAAGTATAACGTTCAAATATGTGGATGGAAAGTTTGTTTTTGAAAATGAAGAAGAGGCGAAAAAACTCTGGCCACAAGGAAAGTTCTTATTCCAGGAATTGCAATTGAATAAAGATATTTTGGCAAAGGCAAAATTGGTAGAGAATATTTATACGAAAGAAAGAAGAAAGTCCTACTGAGGGATAATACATTTTATCTGAAATATAGCATTCAACTTCCAGTGGTCAGTCGGATTTTGGGGATAGACGAGTCGCAGCCGGTAGAGCTCTTTATCTTTGGTCGTGACGAGTCCGATGGCTTCGTATATGAAATTGGAACGGAGCAAGATAATCAAACGACTTTATGGGAAATGATACGAGAAATTAGGAAATAGATGGTTTTCTGTGAATTGGAAAGATGTTACAATGAAAACGAGGTGAGTGTATGCAAACAATAATGATTGTCGAAGATGAAAAAGTCATTCGCGATGCGATTGTACAAGAATTGGAAAAATGGAATTATGAAGTCGTTGCGGTGGAAGACTTTTCGCAAGTGTACACTCAATTTTTAGCAGTTAATCCGCAGTTGGTCATTCTGGATATTACATTGCCGTTTTATAATGGCTATTATTGGTGCCAAGAGATTCGTAAGGTGTCTCAGGTGCCGATTATGTTCTTGTCGTCCAGGGATCAAGCGATGGATATTGTGATGTCGATCAATATGGGCGCGGATGATTATATGACAAAGCCGTTTGAACCAAGTGTATTGGTTGCAAAAATCCAAGGGATGATGCGTCGCAGTTATGAATTCGTTCAGCAAAAAGATTGGCTGGAATATAAGGGGATTGCCTTGCAACTTGGAAGCGGAAAGGTTTCTTATGAGGGCAATGTCATTGAATTGTCGAAGAATGAATTTATCATTTTGCGTGTACTATTTGAAAAACAAGGCGATATTGCGCCGAGGGAAGATTTAATGAATGCATTGTGGAATAGCGATGTGTTTGTCGATGATAATACTTTGTCTGTGACGGTTGCTCGTTTGCGGAAGCGTCTTGGCGAAATCGGATTGGAAAAATTAATCACGACGAAAAAAGGCGTCGGGTATGGATTGGCGGAAGTGATTGAATGAAGACAAAAGTGGAATTTAGTATGGCTTGGTTCAAATCGCATGCCTTCTTACTCGGAGCGCTGGCCTTCATCGAAGTGTTTTCGATTGGGTTCTTCTTCGTCTTTTAATTGGCTCAATTCAGAAGTCGGCTATTATTTATTTTTTACTAGCCTTTTTTTCCTTTTGGTAGTCGTTGGGTGCACTTTTTGTGGCACGATTGGAGAAAGTACAGAGAAGTCGTTCGAAGTTTGCAGCAGGAAGTGACGACGCTAGACGATGGGTTTTCGCCCGTTGTGAGTCATTTATATGAGGCCATCCAACAAGAAAAGTCGGATATGCGAGGGTTGAGTACGAAGATGAAGCAACTTCGCAAGGAAGATGTGGACTACTATACGTTATGGGCGCACCAAATTAAAACGAGTATCGCCGCAAGTCAATTGCTGATTCGTGAGTTACCGCAAACGTCTGAGAAATCTTTATTGAGTCAAGAACTCGTTCGGATTACGACTTATACAGAACTAGCACTGCATTATGTTCGAATGGAAAGTTTCCATCAAGACTTATCGATTTCAACGATTTCTATCGATGAAGTGATTCGTCCACTCTTGAAGAAATATGCAACCTTCTTTATTTCGAAGAAATTGCATTTGGACTATGTTCCAACTGAGAAAAAGGTCGTCACGGATTCGAAGTGGTTAGGCGTTATTGTCGAGCAAGTGTTATCGAATGCGGTGAAATATACGCCTGAAGATGGAACGATTCGTATTCTTTTTGAAGGGGATACGTTAACGATTGAAGATACGGGAATCGGGATTGCTCCTTACGATATTAAACGGATTTTTGAACGTGGATTTAGTGGCTATAATGGTCGTGTGAACCACCAATCGACAGGGCTAGGGCTCTACTTATCTTCAGAGATTGCCAAACGTTTAGGCGTTACGCTTAGTGTAGACTCGACTGTTGGAGAAGGGACAACGGTTCATATTCAGATTCCGTCTGAAGTAATGCAAGTGAAAGATTAATGGAAAGCGAGGGGCAACCTTCGCTTTTTTTGTGCGATAAAAAGAGTATTTTTTGCTAAAAAAAGTTAACGATGACACGCCCGGATGTGTTATAATTGTAAAGGATAACAATATCGTTTGAGATAGGAGAATGACAATGGCAGTAGATCAATTAGAATTAGTCGTCATTACAGGTATGAGTGGGGCAGGGAAAACTGTTGCAATGCAAAGTTTCGAAGACATGGGATATTTCTGTGTCGATAATATGCCACCAAGTCTTCTACCAAAATTTTGGGAATTAGTAAAAGAATCAGGAAAAATTACAAAAATTGCGCTCGTAATCGACTTACGTTCACGCGCATTCTTTGATGAAATCATGTCAGCTATTGCAGGCCTTGATAACACATCATTTATTACAACAAAAATTTTATTCTTAGAAGCGAGCGATGATGCGCTTGTTTCTCGTTACAAAGAAACAAGAAGAACGCACCCTCTAGCAAGTGATGGTCGTATTTACGATGGGATTATTGCGGAACGTCGTTTATTACAAGACATCAAGACACGTGCGCAAAAAGTGATTGATACAACAAATCTTTCACCTCGTAAATTACGTGAAGAAATCATGCAAGCATTCTCTACAGGCAACGAAGGGATTTTCACAATCCAAGTGATGTCATTTGGATTTAAATACGGACTTCCAATCGATGCGGATGTCGTGATGGATGTACGTTTCTTACCAAATCCACACTATATTCCAGAGTTACGTCCATTAACTGGATTAGACGAACCTGTATATGATTATGTTATGAGCCAACCAGAAGCGAAGACGTTCTATCATAAATTGATGGACTTACTCGACTTCTCAATTCCAGGCTACAAAAAAGAAGGAAAATCTAGCGTGACGATTGCCATCGGATGTACTGGTGGTCAACACCGTTCTGTAGCTTTTGCGGAACGTATCGGACGCGAGTTATTATCAGACTCTTATAACGTGAAAATCTCTCATCGTGACAAAGACCGTCGTAAAGAAGGGAATGGACGCTCATGATGTTCGAGGTAACACCAAATCCTCCGAGAAAGAAAGGCCCTAAAATCACCGTTATTGGTGGAGGAACAGGGCTTCCTGTTCTCTTGAGAAACCTTCGTAAGAGAGATGCGGATGTGACTGCGATTGTAACGGTTGCCGATGATGGTGGAAGTTCAGGAATCATTCGAGATTATATGAACGTTGTGCCACCAGGAGATATTCGAAACTGTATGATTGCTCTTTCTCCGATGAACGCTTTACAAAAAAAGAAATTTTTCCAATATCGTTTTCAATTCCGACGATCAATTCTTCGCCGGACATGCGATTGGGAACTTAATTATTGCGGCCTTAACAGAGATGCGTGGAAATATTTTTCGATGCGATTCGTCTCTAAGCCGTATGATGGCGGTGGAAGGACATGTGTATCCTGCCGCTGAAGAGCCATTATTACTCCGCGCGGAATTCCAAGATGGAACGATTGTGGACGGGGAAGCGGAACTTGTGAAATATCGCAAGAAGATTAAGCGAGTTTCTGTGCATTGTTACGATGAAAATCGTAAGCTCGATGAAAGCCGAACACCAATGGCGGCACGTGAAGTCATCAATGCGATTATGGAAGCCGATATGGTTGTACTAGGACCTGGTAGTCTTTATACTAGTATCTTGCCAAACTTAATGATTAGCGATATCGGTCAAGCCGTTTGCGAAACGAAAGCGGAAGTGGTGTACATTTGTAATATCATGACGCAACGTGGTGAAACGGAACACTTTACCGATGCAGATCATGTACGAGTGTTGCATGACCATTTAGGAACTAAATTTATCGACACTGTTCTCGTGAATACAGAGGCAGTGCCAGAAGAGTACTTAAACCAACAAAAGAACGAAGAGTATCTTTACCAAGTGAAGTACGACTTCCAAGGATTGCGCGACGAGGGATGCCGAGTAGTCTCTTCTGACTTTATTAAATTACGCGAAAAAGGCGTATACCATGATGGTGAAAAAGTCATCGATGAATTATTCCGTCTCCTACAAAGTGCGCGAATTGAATAATAAAAAGTGAAATAGGAGCCAAGACTTCCTCTTGGCTCCTTCAACATGACTAGAAGAGAAAGGAGGAGGCCTGTGTCCTTACTATCATTTGCTGCAGAGACAAAACAAGAACTAACGCAACTAGAAGTGCAATATGACTATTCAAAATATGAACTAGCGGCGCTGATTCGAATGAATGGAGCGGTTGGGATTTTGAATCGTCAATTGATTTTAAATATCCAAACGGAAAACGCGACGATTGCCCGACGGATTTATGTGCTCTTGAAGAAGTATTATCAAGTGGAAAGTGAACTCTTGGTTCGCCGTAAGATGAAACTGAAGAAGAACAATGTGTATATCGTACGTTTAAAACATGGAACAGAAGAGATTCTGGAAGACTTGAATATCAAGTCGAGCGGCTTTATTTAATATGCGCGTTCCGGAAAATGTTCGTGAAGACGAAGAGAAGATGCGTGCCTACCTTCGTGGGGCGTTTCTGGCTGGAGGTTCGATTAATGACCCGAAAAACGAGCCGTTATCACTTAGAGATTTATTCGATTTACGAAGAGCATAACGACGATATTTGTCAGATGATGAATGCGTTTGGGTTGAATGCCAGAACGATTGAGCGTCGTAAGGGGTATATCACGTACTTGAAAGAAGCCGAGAAAATCGCAGACTTCCTTGCCGTGATTCATGCTTCCAAAGCGATGCTGCATTTTGAAGATATCCGAATTATTCGCGATATGCGAAATACGGCGAATCGTTTAGTGAACTGTGAGAATGCCAATATTAATAAAGTGGTGAACGCAGCCACTCGTCAAATCGAAGAGATTCAATATATCGAAGATACGGTGGGGCTGGATGCCTTGCCGGATAAATTATCGGATATTGCAAAAATCCGTTTAGAGAATCCAGAAATTAGTTTGAAAGAGTTAGGGGGAAATGTTACCTTCTGGGCCTATCTCAAAATCAGGGGTAAACCACAGACTGCGTAAGATTTCTGAATTTTCTCAAAAATTAAGAGAAGAAGGAAAAGCCAATTAGAAGGATGTGGACGTAGCTTACTATAGAAAAAACTATAGGAGGTTCGTCTTATGAACTTAGTATCTTTAATTGGTCGTGTTGTCAAAGAGGTAGAGGTGCAACAGCTTCAACCTTCCGGAAAGAGTGTGTTTAATAATACCATCGCGGTGCAAAATGTGTACCGAAACAGCGATGATTCTTATCATTCACACTTTATCCAAGTGGTCGCTTGGGGCAAAATTGCAGAGCGTATCGGCAAGTTTGTCAAAAAGGGAGACCGCATTGGCGTGGAAGGACGACTCAACACGCGTCGCTACACTAACAAGAATCATCAAGAAGTGTATGTGACCGAAGTGGTGATTGAGGAAGTGTACTTCTTAGAGAGAAAACACGAAACAGAAGAGGACGGAGCGAGTCCTTTTGAAGATCCGCAAAGTTTGTTTGTGGAATAGTGGAAGGAGAGAAATTCCTTCACTAGAATGGTTAAATGAAGGAGTTTTTCGAGTGATTATATTTATTAACGGGATAGCCATTGTCGTTGGGGCGCTTGCGGGTGTATTTTTACGCCATATTATTTCAGAGCGCTTCGCACAACATATCATGCAAGGGTTAGCGCTTTGTGTATTCTTAGTCGGAATTAAAGGCGCAATTCAAATCCCGAATAGCTTGCTTATGATTTTATCGCTAGTATGCGGTGGGCGTTGTCGGAGAAGGGCTTCAAATGGAGGAGCGAGTACGTAAGTTCTCAGACTGGCTTCAGGAGAAGGCATCAAAAGGCAAACAAAACAATTTCAATATCGGTGAAGGGTTCGTTGCAGCAGTCATGATTTTCTGCGTGGGAGCACTTGCCACAATGGGGTCTATTCAGTTAGGAATTACTGGAGATACAACGTTGCTTCAAACGAAATCAGTATTAGATGGGATTACTTCTATCTTCCTTGCGGCGACGGAAGGGATTGGAGTAGGGCTTTCTGCTGTGGCGGTCATTGCGTATGAGTTAATTTTAGTGGGCTTATCGCAAATCGTTGCCCCTCATTTAAATGAAGTAGTAACCGTATCGATGTCAGCAGTGGGTTCTGTACTATTAGTCGGTTTAGCCATGAACTTACTTGGTATTACGAAGATTAAAGTATTAAACTTCTTGCCAGCCATCTTTATGCCGATTCTACTTGTACCGCTATTTGCGTTATTTTAAGAAAATGAAAAACACCGTACCAAGACAATTTCTTGGTACGGTGTTTTGGTTTTTTATTAGTTATTTTCTGCTTCTAATTTTTTTCGAAAGCATCGTGTAAGATTGATTTCAATGTTTTTGCAGATAAGTCCATTTTCTCTTGTTCAGAGTCAGCTAGAGGGATTTCGATAATTTGACGAATTCCTTCACGTCCGATAACGGCTGGAGCTCCGATGAAAATATCATCTTGTCCGTATTGACCTTCAAGGTATACCGATAATGGGAAGATGGCTTGTTCGTTGTTTAAGATGGCTTTTGTAATACGCGCTAGAGTAGCACCGATACCGTAGTAAGTCGCACCTTTTTTAGCGATGATTTCATAAGCCGCGTCACGTACTTGGAAGAATACTTCAACTAATTTTTCTTCATCAACGTGTGGATTTTGACGAACCCATTCATAGATTTGTAAACCGCCGACGTTTGTATGTGACCAAACTGGGAATTCAGTATCACCATGTTCACCCATGATATACCCGTGAACGTTACGTGCGTCAACGCCCACTAATTCAGCGATTGTTTGACGGAAACGAGCACTGTCTAAAGAAGTACCAGATCCGATAACACGTTCTTTTGGAAGTCCTGAGAATTTCCAAGTTGCGTAAGTTAAGATATCTACTGGGTTAGACGCCATTAGGAAGATTCCGTTGAATCCGCTAGCCATAATAGAGTCTACGATGTTTTTTTCAAGATTTTTTTAAGTTTTTAGATACTAAGTCCAAGCGAGTTTCGCCAGGTTTTTGAGCAGCTCCTGCTGTGATACATACTATATCTGCGTCGTGGCAGTCTTCGTATTTCGCTGCATAAATCTTTTTAGGGGCATTGAAAGCTAAGGCATGTGATAAGTCTAACGCATCGCCTTCTGTTTTCTCGAAATTGATGTCGATAATTCCTAGTTCTTCTGCGATCCCTTGTAATACAAGTGCGTATGCGTAACTAGAACCAACGGCACCGTCACCGACTAAAATTACTTTATTACCATGTTTTTTTGAGATTTTTTTCCATATTCATACCTCCTAAAAAAATTAGTGATGGAATATCCATAAACAAGTATAGCACGATTTTTTGAAAAATTGATTTTCATAAGTCCCCTTTTTATGACAAATAATACATAAAAAAAACACAATTTCGTGAAAAATGTGAATTAATAACGGGACGGTGTAGGGGGTATGGTATAATAGCAAAATAGAAGAAAAAAAGAATAGGTGAAAGTATGAAATTAGTCGTTGGTCTAGGGAATCCTGGAGCAAAGTATAAAGGGACAAGACATAATGTCGGGTTCATGACAATGGATGAAGTGGCCTATCAAGAGAAGTTTGATTTTGATAAGGCGCTCTTCGATGCCGTATTTGCGCAGGTGCAAATCGGTGGCGAGAAAGTCATCTTCATGAAGCCGTTGACGTTTATGAACTTATCGGGTGAAGCGATTCGTCCGCTGATGAATTATTTTAAAATTGGAATCGAAGACTTGCTGGTTGTTTATGATGATATGGATCTGCCGGTTGGAAAGATTCGTCTTCGTCAAAAAGGCAGCGCCGGAGGACATAACGGAATCAAGAGTATTATTTCGTGCCTCGGGACGAGCGAGTTTAACCGTATTAAGGTTGGGGTTGGTCGTCCAAAAGATGGGCGTACGGTCGTAGGACATGTGCTCAACCGTTTTGAAAAAGAGGAAGAAGAGGACATTATTTTTGCCGTGCAAAAGAGTGTCGATGCGATTCGTTCGTGGATTGAAACGGATGATTTCGTCAAAACAATGAATCAATTTAATTAATCCATAGGAAAGAGATGCTGCAAAATTTTTTTGCGGTCTCTTTTTGTCGTTGGAAAAAGGAGAAAAATATGCAATTATTGCACCAAACCATTAGTAAACTGAAAGGATTTAAAGAGTGGTTCGATACGCTTAATCTTCATGAGAGTCAACTCGTGCTAGGCCTTAGTGGGTCTGTAAAACACTTGGCTGAGTCTTGTGCGTTTGAGAAATTGGACAAGCAATTAGTGATTGTGACACCAACACTCTTACAAGCAACGCAAACCTACGAAGAGTTATCAGAGTGGTATGACGATGAGGTTGTACACCTCTTCCCGGTAGAAGAGTCGCTTGCGGCGGATTTCTCAGTGGTGTCACCAGATGTGGTGAGCCAACGCATTCGCACGCTCGATTTCTTAAGTCGTGGAGAAAAAGGGATCGTTATCGTGCCGCTCTCTGGGATTCAAAAGCTCTTAGTTCCGGCAGCGGTATGGAAGAAGAGCTCGATTGAACTCGCGATGGGTTCTGAAATCGAATCGATGGATGCCTTTGTAGAGCAGTTAGTGGAATTAGGATATCGCCGTGAAAATATGGTGGCGACTCCTGGGTGAATTTGCGCTTCGTGGAAGTATCGTCGATATTTATCCGCTCGACCAAGAATATCCACTGCGTCTGGATTTCTTTGACACAGAAGTGGATTCGATTCGCGCGTTTAATGCGGATACACAACGTTCGATGGATGTGATTAACGAAGTGCGCATTTTACCAGCAACAGACTTGCCACTTCAAAAGGAAGCAGTCTGGAAGGCACAAGCCAAAATCCATGCGCTCTATGAAAAGGACGTGAAGGCGGCTCAAAGTCCAGAACGAAAAGACCAAGTTAAAAATATTCAGCAAGCCATCGATGCGCAATTAGAAAATGGGGAAATCCCATCAAATTTAACGTACTTCTTGGAATGTATTTATCCAGAGAAGACAAGCTTATTAGATTATGTTTCTAAAGATGCGTACCTCATTATTGATGATTACGCTCGTTTTATCGAAAAAAGCAAAACCTTGGAAGAAGAGGCAGGCTATTGGAAGACGCACCATATCGAAACGGGTGCGATTGCTTCTGGATTGTCGCTTGTTCAAGATGGACGAAAAGTGTTAAAAGAAAGTCCGTTAAAGAGAACGTATTTAGCCATTTTCCAAAAAGGGCTTGGAAGACTCGCGCTGGATGCGATTCATCCAATTACGACACGCACGATGACGCAGTTCTTCTCGCAAATGCCGATGGTGAAAGTCGAAGCGGACCGTTGGAAGAAACAAGGCGCAACCGTTATCGTTTTAGTCGATGATGCCAAGCGTGCGCAAAAGGTCGAACAAATTTTGCCGATTTTGACATCAAGAGTGTGATTTCAAACGGAACTGTTCTAGAAGGGCAACTGCAAATCATGGTCGGCAAGATGCATAATGGATTTGAGCTGACAGAAGATAAATTTGCCATTTTAACGGAACGCGAATTATTCAATAAACTCACAAAACGCGCACCGCGAAACCAAAAGATCTCTAACGCGGAACGTTTGAAGAGCTATACCGAGTTAGCTGTTGGGGACTATGTGGTTCACGTGAATCACGGGGTCGGTGTGTACCAAGGGATGGAGACGCTCGAAATCGGTGGTATTCACCAAGACTACATGTCGATTCACTATCAAGATGGCGGGAATTTATTCGTTCCTGTTTCTCAAATTAAGCTCGTTCAAAAATATGTGTCGTCGGACGCAAAAGTTCCAAAACTCAATAAATTGGGTGGTACGGAATGGGCGAAGACGAAACGCAAAGTAACGGCCAAGATTGAAGATATCGCCGATGAACTCATCGAATTATATGCCAAACGTGATGCTGAAAAAGGGTATGCGTTTAGCCGCGATACGGTGGAACAACAAGAATTCGAACAAGCCTTCCCATACACAGAAACGCAAGACCAATTGCGAAGTGTGGCAGAAATTAAGGAAGATATGCAAAAAGACAAACCGATGGACCGTCTGCTTGTCGGGGACGTTGGATACGGGAAGACGGAAGTAGCCATGCGTGCGGTCTTCAAGGCGGTCATGGATGGAAAACAAGCGGCCGTCTTGGTACCAACAACGATTCTTGCCGAGCAACATTACGAGAATTTCGTACAACGCTTTGCGGATTATCCATTTACCATCGGATTATTAAGTCGTTTCCGTAGTAAAAAAGAACAAGAAGAAACGATTGAGAAGCTTCGCAAGGGCGCAGTCGATATCGTTATCGGGACGCACCGCCTTCTTTCAAAAGATGTGCAGTTTTTAGACTTAGGACTTCTCATTGTCGATGAAGAACAACGCTTTGGAGTGAAGCATAAGGAACGTTTGAAACAATTGAAGTCGCAAGTGGACGTATTGACGCTCACTGCAACACCAATTCCAAGAACACTCCACATGTCAATGCTCGGGGTGCGTGATTTATCTGTCATCGAAACGCCACCAGCAAACCGTTATCCGGTTCAAACCTTTGTAATGGAACAAAACCCGATGACGATTCGTGACGGAATCGAGCGCGAGATGGCTCGTGGCGGACAAGTCTTCTATTTATATAATCGTGTGGAGACGATTGAGAAGAAGGCCGATGAACTGAGAGCTCTTGTCCCAGGATGTCGTGTCGGTGTGATTCATGGTCAAATGAGTGAGACGACGCTAGAGAATATTCTCTACCAATTTATCGAAGGGGAATATGATGTCTTAGTGACGACCACGATTATCGAAACTGGTGTGGACATTCCAAACGTGAACACTCTCTTTATTGAAAATGCGGATCATATGGGGCTTTCGCAGTTGTATCAATTGCGTGGACGTGTTGGGCGTACAAACCGCATTGCCTATGCGTACCTCATGTATCAACCAGATAAAGTATTAACCGAAGTCAGCGAGAAGCGTCTGCAAGCGATGCGCGACTTTACAGAACTCGGCTCTGGATTCAAGATTGCTATGCGTGACTTGTCGATTCGTGGGGCAGGGAATTTACTTGGAAAACAACAGCACGGATTTATCGATTCGGTCGGATTCGATTTATATTCTCAATTATTAAGCGAAGCCGTGTTGAAGAAACAAGGTAAAGAAGTGAAGTCGGACGAAGAAACGGTCGAAATCGACTTACAAATTGATGCCTATATTCCATCTAGCTATATTCAAGATGAACGTCAGAAAATCGAGATGTACAAACGCATTCGCTCGATTGATAGCGTGGAAGCTTATGAAGAATTGCTCGATGACTTTATCGACCGCTTCGGTGACTTCCCAGATGAAGTGAGTGCATTAGCCGAAGTTGGACTCATTAAGCATTACGCCAACGAGATTGATGTCGTATCGATTAAACGTAAAGACAACTCGGTAACGATTACGATTGCACCGCCAAGTGCAACTCGCTTGCAAGGGGTACCAGTCTTCGAAGCGCTTGGTCCAGTGAAATTACCAGCGCAAGTGGCCAATAAGGGCGAAAGTCTTCAGATTTTATTAAATATCACGCAAAAGCCTGTTGACTTATGGCTCGAGCAAGTTAAACTGTTTGTAAAAACATGCGGGGAAATTCTAGCCCGCGATGAGGAAAAACATGAAGAAGATAAATAGTAAAGGGATGATGCAAGGGGCGATTGCGCTCTCGATTGCCGCGTTTATCGCGAAGATTTTAAGCGCGGTGTACCGAGTTCCTTTCCAAAACATGGTAGGCAACACCGGTTTCTATGTTTACCAACAGGTGTATCCTATCTATGGAATCGGCATGACCTTTGCATTAACTGGATTCCCGGTATTCGTGTCCAATGTAGTCGCAGAATACTTGGAGTCGACACATTTAAAGAAATTATTGAAGCAGCTATTCGTTATCGCAAGCCTCGTTGGAGTGGGGATTTTCGCCTTTCTCCATTTAGGGGCTGGAATGATTGCGCACTGGATGGGTGACGTAGAACTCTTGCCAGTTGTTCAAAGCGTATCGTGGATGTTTCTGTTGATGCCATTTCTGGTCATTACGAGAGGCTATTTCCAAGGAAGCTTCCGGATGATGCCGACTGCCATCTCCCAAGTGGTGGAGCAGGTCGTTCGTGTTGCGGTGATTCTCTTCGTGGCGAGTCTATTTGGCAGTGCCATTTCAGACTACTACACGATGGGCACATGGGCGATGTCGAGTGCGACGATTGCGGCAATGTTTGCCATCCTCGTGATGCTGTATTATGTACTTAAAGAAACAAAAGATCCGCTCGACGGCTTGACGATTACGCCAGTAGAAATACAAGTGCCGACATTTGGGCATCTCTTTAAACGCTTTGCCTTTGAAGGGGGAACCATATGTCTACTCAGTTCCATCTTGGTCTTGTTCCAATTGGTGGATTCATTCTCTGTCTATAATGTGTTAACAGACCAAGGAATGCTTCCAGAAGTGGCAAAAGACCTCAAGGGGATTTACGACCGAGGACAGCCGCTTGTGCAATTAGGAATGGTTGTCGGAGTTGGATTTTCATCAAGCTATATGCCGATGTTATCACGTGCCTTTAAGAAAGGGCATGACTTGGAATTTAAGAGACTGTCAACGTCACTTCTTCGAATGACGATTACCTTCTCGGTAGTTGCAACGATGGGGATGATTGCCATCTTGCCGTGGTTAAATACTGCACTCTTTGGAGATGCCAATGGACAGGTAGTGCTCCTTGTCTATGTCACTAGTATTTTCTTTGCATCTGTGATTATGTCGCTGCACGGCATTTTCCAAAGTCAGCATCAATATCCAAAAACGCTACTGGCACTCACAGCAGGGCTCGCAGTGAAAGCTGGTACGAACTACTTATTCGTGGCAATGTTTGGAACGCTCGGCGCTAGCCTTGCGACAACACTAGGGCTTTGTGTGATGATGGTTGTGATGATGTCTTTTGCAAAAGAGATTATGATCAGTGTCTTACGTGACGGGAATTTTATGCAGTTACTTGCGGGCATTGCACTTGGCATGACGGTCATTGTTTCGGTATTATCATACGGAGCGTGGCATTTTGCAAGGTGGAAAGATTCCAGAACGATGGCCTTTGTCTTTTCAATCGTCTTCGCCTTTATAGGAGTGGTGATTTTCCTGGCAGGAACGATGAAATGGAATTTATTCACCAAACGCGAATGGGTACTAATTCCAAAAGGAAAGACTTTATTACGTAAATTTAGTAGAAAAGAGGAAAATGATGAGACTCGATAAATTTTTAAAAGTATCACGATTAATCAAACGCCGTACGGTTGCTAAAGAAGTAGCTGACAAGGGACGTGTGTGTATCAATGATAAAGTGGCGAAATCTTCAACAGACGTCAAAGTCGGAGATAAAATCGCGATTCAATTCGGGAACAAACATGTCTTAGTGCAGGTTGAAGCGTTACTAGATTCAACGAGAAAAGAAGACGCTAAGGAAATGTTCACAATTCTTGAAGAAAAGCTGATTAAATCAGAACCTTTAGAATTATAATGAAGGGGAGAATACGGCAAGATTGTCGTATTCTTTTTTTATGTAGAAATCTATTTGTTTTAAATGCGTTTTCTGTTGACAAAAAAAAATAAAAAAAGAGTAATATAAATAGTACTTTTTTAAAAGAAATAAGGAGGGAAAACCGTGGATTTAAATGCAATTAATTTTTTTCAACCATTTAATGCAATGATGGAATTACGTCACTTTTTGGCGATTTTAATTTCATGTATTTGTGGACTTGCCATCGGTTACGAACGTACCTCCAGAAATAAACAAGCAGGGGTTAAGACCCACATGATTGTGGCGCTCACTTCATGCTTAATGATGATTATTTCAAAAGAAGCCTTCATTGATACACCGCATTACGATACAGCGCGTGTGGCTGCTCAAGTAGTCAGCGGTATCAGCTTTATCGGTGGGGGAATCATCTTCATGCGTGAAAAACGCGTGAGTGGACTGACCACCGCTTCAGGAATTTGGGCCACAGCCGGAATTGGACTTGCGATTGGTGGAGGATTCTGGTTCTTCGGTTTTGTCTGTGCCGCAATTATCGTTATCGTCCAAAAGTTGGCCTACCAACCACTCTTACAAGGCAAACAACGTCAAGTAAATATTTACTGTGAAATTCCAGACCCAACCATCGTGCAGTCAATTTATAATTACTGCCACTTCGAAGACTATCAATCGATTCAAGTCGAAGCGCGCGAACTCGATGGCGAAAAATACGAGCTAGTAATTCGCATTCATAATGACGAAGAAATCATTATCGAAAACTTGAAAAACTACATTCGCGAAACGGAAAATCAAGTGGTCATTAAACGCGTGAAACTCCGTACCGAAGATGTTAACTAAAAAATAAAGATATACAACAAATGATTCCGCTTATCCTAACGGATGTCTTCATAATAACTGTAATGTTGCACCGGTTCGAGCCTTATGTCTCTCACCTTCGAAGCTTCAAACGCGGAGTAAGGTACAAGCCCTACTCCGCGTAATTCACATTCGATGCGTATCACATTACTGTTATTATAGAATCCGTTAGTCTTTGCGGAATCATTTTTTGCCTTTAGATTTTTTCGACGGGTTTAATTTTTGACAAAAAAAGTAAGTTCGAAATAAGTTTACAAAAATTTATAAAAAATCTTAGTGTAACCATGGACGATGAGCGTCATTCTTGTTATACTCAGTTTGTATAAGTAAAAAAGGAGACAATTAAGGTGACGAAAGAAACACAACAAAGAAATTCGAATGTAATTTCAATGAACAACAAGTTAAATCAGAAAAAACCTTCTACTCCCGTTTTCAAGAGTCACTCACTAATGACTAAACTGATTTTTAGTCGGTGTGATTGCCATTTCGGGATCAATGATTGTCGGGATTGGGAACCAATTTAGCCAAGCGAGTCAATTAGATCAAAAAATTGAACAAGCAAAAGGCTGAAAAAGAAGTTGCTGAAAAGCAAAAAGAATCGTTAACACAGCAAGTGGAACTTCTTCAAAGCGATGAATATATCGCGAAGTTAGCACGTAGTGAATATTATTTAAGCAAAACTGGAGAAATCATCTTCAGCACGCCAAATGACACTGCAGAGCATAAAGCACAACAAGCAAAAGAAGAAGTCGAACAAAGGGGAAACTGTTGTTAAGGTGACGACTCAAAACCGTTAGGCAATGAATCTTTTTGATACGTCAAGCGTGTATCGAAAAAGGGAATAATGAAGGAGGAACGCTTTTTATATGTCAATCGAAGTAGGAAACGTAATCCCTGGTAAAGTTACTGGAATTACAAATTTTTGGAGTTTTTTTGTGGATTTAGGAGATCGTAAGACAGGTCTTGTTCACATTAGCGAGGTGTCTGATTCATACATTCAAGATATCAAAGAAGTTTTAAAAGTTGGAGACGAGGTTAAAGTGAAAGTCATGACGATTGCGGATGATGGCAAAATTAGCCTTTCAATTCGTCGTGCCGTTGATAAACCAAAAAGAAGAATCAGCGGACAAAACCACGTGCAAAGAAACCTTTTCACACCGCGTAATGACTCTCAAGACTTTAAGAAAAATCGCTCTGCTAGCAGAACTTCAGCTCCATACGAAAAGAAATCTCCTTCGCAAGCAAAAGCAACAGATTTCGATTCTCTAATGAGTTCCTTCTTGAAAGACTCTGAAGACCGTTTAACTTCATTGAAACGTAACACTGAAGGGAAACGTGGGGGACGTGGCGGTCGCCGTTCATAATGAAACCATCAATCTCTTCTGGTGAAAACTGGAGGAGATTTTTTTGACAGAAAGGAGAGGCCAATGCAACATCAACTAACAGCGTTTTTTAGAAGAAATGTAGAAAACTATACTGAGAAAAAATATGTGCTTGCCGTATCCGGAGGCGTCGATTCGATGGTTCTTTTGAATGCGATGATCACTCTTTTTGGAGACGATGCAAAAGATCGACTCGTAGTGGCCCATGTCAACTATGGACTAAGAGCACAAGCCGAGGATGAGGAGCAACTCGTTCATCGTTATTGTAAGCTTCATCAAATTCCAATCGAGACAAAGTATTGGCATGAAACAGAGGGAGAGACGACTTCTGAGAAATCGTTACGTGATTTCAGGTATGATTTCTTCCGCACAGTGACGAAAAAGCATGAGGCGGACTATTTAGTATTGGCGCATCACCAAGATGACCAAATGGAGACTGTTTTGATGAAATGGTCGCGTGGAAGTACGCTGGAAGGTCTTTCTGGAATGAAGGAAAAACGTTTCGTAAAAGAGTTGGACATTTTACGCCCGTTCTTATCTTATGAGAAAAAAGAACTCTATCAAGAGGCTAAGAAATATGACGTTCCCTATTTAGAAGATGAATCGAATGAATCTGATGACTATACAAGAAACAGATATCGTCATCATGTCATTCCGTTTTTAAAAGAGGAAAATCCAAATGCCGGAAGCCACTTCCAAAAGAGTGCGCAAATGATTGCGGATGCTGTGGCGTGCTTGATGCCAATCCTAGAAGAAAAACAAGAACAGCTCTTTCAAAGAGGAAAGAAGAAAGTCACATTCCACCGCGAAGCCTTCCTCAAAGAACCAATCGAAATGCAACGACTGCTTTTGCAACAAGTACTGATGCAAATGGATACGACGATTTCAGTCGTGCAGATGGAGCAAATCTTAGAAAAAGTTGGTTCCGACAAGGCACAACTCACGCTGGACCTCCCAAATGGCTGGAAGTTCAAGAAACGTTACGAGGAATGTTCGTTTGAAAAGGGACGTCAAAAAGTCGTTCCAAATATCGAATATGTATTGGAAAAACCGGAAGATACCTTAATTCGTCCAAATGAAGATGAGCAAATCTTGCTCACTACAGGAAAGACGGCTTCCGAGTTTACTATTCCTGTCTCATCCAAAAGGACTTCCCGCTGACGATTCGTCATGCAAAACCAGGAGACAAGATTGCGCTAGATTCTAGTGAAACCAAGCATCAAAAACTCTCAAGATGGTTTATCAATGCGAAGATTCCACTCGAAGAACGCAAGGAAATTTGGGTGTTGGAAGACGCCTCGAAAAAAAATTCGCGCAATTTTTGGGCTATCGTTATGCCAAACCGTTGTCCTTTGAAGAGGAAACTGGTAAAATGATTCTATCTTACGAAAAACAAAACGAGGTGCACACATGTTAAAAAAATGATATGTCAGAAATTTTAGTATCAGAAGAACAGTTACAAGAAACAATCAAGAAATTAGGTGCTACGTTAGCGGAAGATTACCGCGGTAAAGATCCGTTAGTCATTTGTATTCTTAAGGGTGCTATTTTCTTTATGGCAGATTTAGTCCGCGCAATGGACTGCAACTTAGAAATTGATTTCATGGATGTATCTAGTTATGGAAATGAATTCGAATCAAGCGGCGAAGTACGTATCTTAAAAGACTTAGGTCAAAGCGTTAAAGATCGTCACGTGATTATCGTTGAAGATATTATCGATACAGGCCGTACTTTAAAACACGTGGTTGAATTATTAAAACACCGCCAAGCAGCAAGCGTAAAAGTGGTGACTTTATTAGACAAACCAGAACGTCGTGAAGAAGCTATCGAAGCAGATTACGTTGGGGTTCAAGTTCCTAATAAATTCGTTGTAGGATACGGATTAGATTTCAAACAATTCTACCGCAACTTACCATGTATCGGTGTTTTAAAACCAGAATTCTACGAAGATTAAGAAAAGAGTTAAACTATTCGTCAATAAAAAGTCAAATATGTTATGATAGAACGGTAGTGAAGTAAACTATCGTTCTTCTTTTATAAGAAGATGGGGAGGCAAAATGAATAATAATAACAATCGATCAATATTCAGATCTAGCTTACTGTATATCGTGATTTTCGGTGCTATTGTCATTTTTGTTGGAATGTTTAATGGGGATCGAAAAGGTTCTACAGCGGATATTTCATACACAGAATTTATGCAAAGTCTGAAAAGTGGCGAAATCAAAGATCTCAAGATGCAATATTCGAATTCTGTATATACTATTACTGGGGAATATACAAATCCGAAAGAGCAAACAACAGAAGAAGCTAAAAACCAAAATGGCTTATCTATTTTTGATAACCGTACAACAAAGAGTACAAACTTCAGAACAACAGTCTTACCAAACGACTCAACGATTAAAGAAATCAATGAAGCAGCTCAAGCTAAAAATACAAAGGTTGAAACTTTACCAGAAAGTTCAACAGGCGTATGGATTTCTGTATTATTACAAGTCATATTACCACTTGGGGTATTAGGGTTCTTGCTCTATACAATGTTTATGAGCCAAGGTGGCCAAGGTGGACGTAACAATCCGATGAACTTCGGTAAGAGCCGTGCGACAAATCAGAAGAAACAAAACGTAAAAGTGCGCTTCTCTGATGTAGCCGGTGCCGAAGAAGAAAAACAAGAGCTTGTGGAAGTAGTGGAATTCTTAAAAGACCCACGTAAATTTACAGCGCTTGGTGCTCGTATTCCTGCAGGGGTACTTCTTGAGGGCCCTCCAGGGACAGGTAAAACCCTTCTTGCCAAAGCCGTTGCCGGTGAAGCAAACGTACCATTCTTCTCGATTTCAGGTTCTGAATTCGTAGAAATGTTCGTAGGGGTTGGGGCAAGCCGTGTTCGTGACTTATTCGAAAACGCGAAGAAAAATGCTCCAGCAATTATCTTTATCGATGAAATCGATGCCGTTGGTCGTCAACGTGGTGCCGGAATGGGCGGCGGACACGACGAACGTGAACAAACATTAAACCAATTACTAGTTGAAATGGACGGGTTCGAAGGAACTGAGGGAATCATCGTGATTGCCGCAACAAACCGTTCAGACGTATTAGACCCAGCCTTACTTCGTCCAGGACGTTTTGACCGTCAAATCTTAGTAGGTCGTCCAGACGTGAAAGGCCGTGAAGCGATTCTGAAGGTACACGCTCGTAACAAGAAACTTGCAAAAGACGTAGACTTAAAAGTAATTGCGCAACAAACTCCAGGATTCTCTGGGGCTGAACTTGAAAACTTATTAAACGAAGCAGCTTTAGTAGCGGCTCGTCGTGATAAAAATGCCATCGACGCATTAGACGTGGATGAAGCGCATGACCGTGTGATTGCTGGTCCGGCTAAGAGAGACCGTGCCATCAGCAAGAAAGAACGCGAAATGGTGGCTTACCATGAAGCAGGTCATACAATCGTTGGTATGGTCTTAAGCGATGCGCGTGTGGTTCATAAAGTAACGATTGTCCCTCGTGGACGCGCTGGCGGATATGCGATTATGCTTCCAAAAGAAGATCGTTTCTTAATGACAAAAGAAGAATTGTTTCGAACAAGTAGTTGGACTTCTTGGTGGTCGTGCTGCTGAAGAATTTATCTTTGGCGTGAAGACTACAGGAGCCTCTAACGACTTTGAACAAGCAACAGCTATCGTTCGTAGCATGATTACAGAGTACGGAATGGTGGACGAATTAGGAACTGTTCAATACGAAGGAAATCATCAAGTATTTATAGGACGTGACTATGGTCAAACAAAAGGTTACTCAGATCAAGTGGCCTTTGAAATCGACAATGCAGTACGTCGTATTATGAAAGAAGCGCATGAAAAAGCTCTTCAAATTCTTGAAGAACATAAGGATCAATTAGAATTAATTGCTCAAAAAAACTTCTAGAATTAGAAACATTAGATGAACGTACAATTAAATCACTTTTCGAAACAGGTGAAATGCCAGCTCCAATCGCGGAAGATGAATATCCAAGCGAAACAGAAGCGGCAAGTTTTGAAGAAACGAAAAGAGCCTTAGCCAAACGCGATGCGGAACAAGCTGAAGGCAAAGAGGTTCCAGAAGAGGACGAAGAAGTGGAAGTCGCAGATGTGACGGCTGCTCCTAGCGATCTTGAAGGACCAACAGAAAACGAATAACACAAAGGGTAGGAGAGCTGAGGCTGTTGTCACAGCTCTTTTCCTTTAAAAAAGGAGAGACAAATGGCAGATTCATTATTAAAAGTATTGGCGTTCAATGATGAGGTCAAAGCCGTTGCCATGGTTGCCACAGACGCAATCGCAGAAGCGCAACGCAGACACGACACTTGGAGTTCTGCAACAGCAGCGATGGGACGTGCCATCATCGGAACACAATTATTAGCAAGTAGCTTAAAAGGCGACGAACGCATCACGGTTCAAGTGAACGGGGATGGCCCTGGTGGAAAAATCATGGCTGATGCGAATGGTCGTGGGGAAATGCGTGGGTATATTACGAATCCTCATGTGAGCCTTGAGTTAAACGACAAAGGAAAATTAGATGTTCGTGGTGTCGTTGGGACAAACGGAACGATTACCGTCATCAAAGACTTAAATATGAGAGAACCATTCTCTGGTCAAGTGCCAATCGTGGACGGAGAACTCGGCATGGACTTTACGTATTACTTAGCAGTCTCTGAACAAATCAACGGAGCTGTTGGGGTATCCGTTCTTGTGAATCCAGATGAAACGGTTCGTGCAGCAGGCGGTTTCATGATTCAGCTATTACCAGGTGCCAGCGAAGCGACGATTTCAGAAATCGAACGTCGTATTAGCGAGATTCCAATGGTTTCAAAAATTAATTGACCAACAAGAACAACCGCGCGATATTTTAAATCGACTACTCGGCGCAGAAAACATCCGTGAGTTAGAAGAAATGCCTGTGAAATTCCATTGTGGATGCACGCGTGAACGTTTCAGCTCAGGGTTGATGTCGATTGGGGTGGATGACTTACAACACTTGATTGACGAAGACCATGGTGCAGAAGTTGTGTGTCATTTCTGCGGTGAGAAATATCATTTCGACGAAGCAGAATTACAAGGTTTAATCGATGAAATTAAAGCGAAACGCGAAGAGGCAGACGCTTAATCGTTAAGGTGTAAGAGAGTGAGAAGAGGTGCTTCCATTTCTTCTCACTCTTTTTGTATTTTCAGCCGTTAAAGCTATACAAATAAAGAAAAACTTAGTATAATACATACATAATACAAACGAGGTGTATCGATGTTTAAACGAATTTTTTCTCGAATGAAAGGCATTTTAATGTTATTTGCAGGGAGTATCGCACTCTTGGCAATAGCTCTAATGCTTGATTTTAAAACATTTGAACAATTTAATTTTTACCGAGATGTTGACGTTTGGAGCCACCCAGTTCTCATAATGCAGCTAGTAATGGTGGCTATCATGCTCCTTCTGCTAGGGCAAGTCATCGGATTATCGGTGAAATATTATTTCGCATTTAAGAAATTAGATGCGCTCTTCCCGAATAACGAGTGGGAACAAAAAGATTTTAAAGAAAAAGCAGACTATGTCGATGAAAAATTCGAAGCGATGATTGTAGATGAAGTGCTGATCTTTTACGGAGCCATTTTACAGTAATTCCGCTAAAAGAATTAAAAGAAATTCATCTGTATCTTACGAGTACAGGACGCCGTGTGTATTATGGAATTAAGTTTATGTTTAAGACAAGAAGACGTTCCTTTGTTCCAAATACGTATGGAAAAACATTAGAAGACAAGTATCGTCTCGTTCGAAAAGTGAATTACTTCGTCCCAGTTAAGATTAAGGACGATTGGAAAAATAGCAATAGAAAGTAGGAAATTAAGGTGCATAAAGGGTATGTGAGAAGAACAATCTTTCTCTGGGGATCCGCTCTAATTTGGATTCTGTTAGGGGTTTTCTTTTTCTCTGGAACCGTGAAAGGATACATGGGAGGAGAGTCGCTCTATAAGGCGGGAGACATTTATCATTTGAATGATGCTGGCACTTCCGTTGCGATTCGTGTGTTGGATATTGATTCAGAACCGCTGACTTACGATGGAAAAGAATATTACTTAGTGAAGCATGAAAATGGGGTTACACCACTTCAAGTGCAGGCCAAAGACATTCAACAGTTGTTGGATTTGAAAAAAGCGAATCCAAATGACTGGGAGCCTTTAAAAGAAGCCAATATTTATTTAAATGTTCGTGTAACGCCAGCGGTGACAAAAGGGCGTAGAGGAAGTACTACCGTTCATATACCGGCAGTATTGCAGGAAGCCTTTGCGACCCAATATAGGGAGGGAACTCTCTTACCAGTCGGGGAATCTCTACCGCTAGACTTCCTTCATTATTTAACACTGACATCCTTTACGAACCGTTTGTTAGAATCAGGGGTTACACTCTTTGCGATTCTATTAGCCGTGACCTTCTTTTTCGGAGCGAAAAGACAAGTGCGTACATTGAAGGAAGAATACGAGGCATTTGATAAAGAGTTTCCACGATACGCACAAAATATGAAGGCTTTATCAATGGATGCGGATTTTAATGATCCTAAGATAAAAGTACTGGTGAAGGATCACAAGTTCGTTTGCTATAATAAGGATTTTAGAGTGATTAAGCTGAGAGAAGTACGAAATATTGATGTTCGTCGCCAAAAGGCAAAAAGCAGTGTCACTTATGCCATTGATTTTGCATTTTGCGGGAATAAGAACGTAACCATTCAATTGAAGAATCGTCCAGAAAACGTTCGCCAATTAGTGGATTATTTGAATGAAAAAGAAGGAACTAAAATATCTATTCCATTCCAATGGTAATGTATATGAGATGTAATGAAAATGAGTCAAAAATTTCAATAGAAAGCTGGGTTCAAAATGCATAAAGGGTTTGGAAGAAGAACAGGTCCGATATGGGTTGTAGTAGCGATAATGGCTGTAGTGATGGTAATCATTGCACGTGCTGGGTTCAAATCGTTTCAGAGCGCGGAAGACTTATACAAAGCCAATGAGGTTTACTATGTCAACGATAAAGGGTCTTCGGTAGCCGTTAAAGTAATGGACATCGATCCAGAACCGCTCGTGTTAAATGGGCACAACTATTATTTGGTAAAACATGAGCGAGGCGTTGCGGTTTTCGAGGCAAAATCAGATGAATTGAAAACTGTCTTAGAAGCAAAGAAAGCTGCCGGAAACGCAGAGAATGCACTCGAAGGCGATAATCTTTATTTGAGTGTGCGTGTAACGCCAGAACAAAGAAAAGGGAAAGGCTCTAACGTCAAGGTGAATGTAACACCGGAGATGAAAGAAGCCTTTTACAAGAAATATAAAGTGAGCCCGCTATATTCAGAAAATGCCAAGACGAAAATCGATGAATCCAGAATCTTGAAGTTGACTACTTCTCAAGATCGATGGGGAGATTCGGCATTCACGTTTGTCATGCTTGCCATCGTTCTTGGGCTCATCGGGTTCCAAATTTATCAAACGCGTCGCTTGAAGGCGCAGTATGCACGTTTTGATGCGTACTTCCCTGATTATGCGAACAATATGAAGCAGTTGTTGGATGATGCGGAATATGTCGATCCAAAACTCAAAATCCTTGTGATGGAAGGGATTCTTGTAAGCTACGACATTAACTTTACGGTAATCGACTTATCAGAAGTCAGCAAGGCCTACCTAGTTTTTGAGAACAGAAGAAAAGGTGGCATGAGGGTTCATTTACGTTTTGAATATGCAAATAAGAAATACGATTCGATTCTCTTTAGAAGACAATTGCTACGTCTCAAAAGAGCTTGTGGAATATTTAAACGAAGAATACAACTTAGGATTGAAAGTGGATTTTTAGACTCTAGGATAATTAACGGAGAGTAAGATGAACAAAAAAATATTTGTTAGGACACTATTTGACTGGTGTATCGTTATTGTTTTATCGGTTGTTTGCTATTTTGATATACAGCCAGCAATTCATATGAATACCAACCCTGAAAAAAATTGTATCAGCAAGGCTATGTTTATAAGTTAGAGAATAGTGAAGATGTATTAGCGATAAAAGTGCTGGATATTGACCCTAACCCAATTGAAAGAAAGAATAATATCTATTATTTAGTCAAACATGAATATGGAGTCACAGCCATGAAGGTCGTCATTAAAGTAAGCGTAAATAAACTACTTGAGGCGAAAGAAGCACTTGCTCCTCAAGAAAAATCCTTTAGAATCTTCTGACTTTTACCTTCATGTACAGGTGCTTCCTGAAATTCGCAGGAGAAGGAAAAAGCTCAGATATCGTCATTATTAGCAAAGAATTTAAGGATATCATTCAAGAGAGATTTAATCAAAGCGACCTTTCAAAAGGAGGGACTACTGTCGATACGACGCATCTTCTTGATTTGATGGACGACAGAGGGGTAGCTCATTTTCTCGTGGGACCTGTATTGGTGGGACTTGTTGCTGTCTTTTTCTTCCTCAATACAATCAGAAGGATTTTCTATTTACGTAGACAGTTTAAACTCTTTAATACATTGTTTCCAGGTTATGCGAATCAACCAGAGCGATTAGTGAAAGAGGCGGACTATGGGGATCACTCGTTACGAATGTTAGTTCACCAAGATGTTCTCGTGCTATACGGTTCGGAGTTTCAAGTCGTTTCAGTAAAAAGTATTAATCAAATTAAATTGTTTAGAACACGCAGAAAAGGACATTTTCGTTATAAGGCGAAGCTGTTCTTCCATTCGGGATCTTCTCTACAATTAGACGTCAATCGTGACGTGATTGAAGTGCAATATCGTTTCTTTGAATATCTAGCTACTCTTGCTCCAATAGAAATAGTAGATGAGTGGGAACAAAATTTTGAATAAGAAGGTGGAATATTTTTGCATAAAGGGATTTTCAGACGAACATGGGGAATGTGGATTCTCACCGTCCTGTTAGGATTAACCGTGGTGGTGGTGGGATTTGTAGTGTCATTTGGATTTATGAGCGGACGTGAATTATACGAACATGAAATCATTTATAAAATGGAAAATGATTCATCGTCCACTTCAATTAAGGTGTTAGATATCGACCCAAGTCCTCTTGAGATAGACGATGAAACTTATTATTTAGTGAAACATAATCATGGAGTGTCGTTTCTAAGAACTGATGCTTCTGATATTAAACAAATTCTAGAGTTTAAAGAGGCGCTGCCTGAGAAAACGAACGCGCTCGCCACTTCAGACTTCTACTTGAATATACGAGTAGTTAATGAGAAAGAGAAACGTGGGATATCCAGCGTTCAAACGAATATTACACCGGAAATGAAGGAAGCCTTTGAAGAGAAATTCAAGGCTAGTCCACTTTCGGTGCAGGCGACTCTCGATAAATTGGACCTAAAGCATTTTTTAACCATTACGGATAGTGCAGCAAGGTTTGTCGATATCGTGATGTTTATCGTAGCTGTTGTTTTTTTTGCTATTGTATTCTTCTGGCAAATCATTCGTGTTCGTCGAATCAAAAAACACTATGCTCGTTTTGATGAACTTTTCCCTGACTACAAAGATGATATGAAACGTTTATTGGATGATGCGGAGTATCTTGATGATCAACTTGGCGTGCTTGTCAAAGACGGAATTTTAGTTTCTTTTGGGACTGAGTTCAGAGTAGTGGACTTAGAAGAAGCCGTCAGTGCATCCGTTTTTCGTGAAAAATCAAAATGGGGCGGGAAATACCATTTAACATTCTTCTACGAGGGTCGTAAGAAAAAAAGAGGATGTCCCTCTTGGTGATTTACAGGACAATGTCGTTGATCTAGTCCATTATTTGAGAGAAGTTTGCTCATATAATGTTTATATTCAATTTTAGTGTGGATATAAAATTAGAAAACAACCCCGGAAAAATTTTTCCGGGGTTGTTTTTTGTATAGAGGTGAGTGTAACAATAATGTTACGTAACAAAAATGTTACATCCTAAAGTTGTGTTGTATCAAAAATGATACGTATCAAAATTGATACAAAAAGAGTAAGGTGTATCATACATGATACGTATCACGCATGATACATCTGGATTCTGAACGCCTTTCAACTAAATTTTTGCACAAAAAAAGAACCTCAAAAACTGAATGGAAATCTTTGAATTCTATAGTGAGAGCAGTAGTGAGTGTAACCAATGTGAATTACAGGCCGTTTTACGGCCTGTTTGAAGCTTGGTAGGGTTGAGACTTTGGCTCAACCCGATACAACTACTGCCATCACTATGAAGAGATTCAAAAGATTGCAATGAAGTTTAGAGGTTCGTGTTTTTAGAATGAATTACGCTTCACCGAAAATACCTGTTGAGAGGTAACGTTCGCCTGTATCTGGTAATAGAACTACAACAGATTTGCCTTTTCCTAAGCGTTTTGCAACGCGTAGAGCGGCAGTAACAGCAGCTCCAGAAGAAATACCAGCGAGAATCCCTTCTTTAGCAGCTAAGTTTTTCGCAGTTTCGATGGCATCGTCACTTGTGACAAGTTCAAAGCCGTCGATAACGTCGCGGTCGATAATGCTTGGTTCAAATCCAGCAGAGATTCCTTGGATGCGGTGTTTTCCTTTTTGACCTTTAGAAATGAATGGTGCTTCTTCAGGTTCAACCCCGATGATTTCCACGTCTTTGTTTACTTCTTTTAACGCACGGCCAACACCTGTGATTGTACCACCAGTACCGATCCCACTGATGTAAGCATCTGGAGTTTTTCCGTCGAAGGCTTTAATAATTTCTTGCCCAGTTGTTTGATAGTGGATCGCTGGGTTTGCTTCATTGTCGAATTGACGTGCCCAGAAGTAGCCAGGTTGTGCAGCGAGTTCTTCAGCTTTCGCAACGGCAGCGCCGAATCCATCCGCAGCAGGCGTTAATAATACTTCTGTACCGTATGCTTTCATTAATTGACGGCGTTCGATAGACATAGATTCAGGCATAATTGTAATGACCTTGTATCCTTTGGCAGCACCGATTAATGAAAGTCCTACCCCTGTATTTCCACTTGTTGCTTCGATGATTGTTTCGCCAGGTTTTAGGCTTCCATCTTTCTCAGCTGTTTCGATGATGTTTAAAGCGATACGATCTTTAACAGATCCTCCGGCGTTAAACGACTCGACTTTTACATATACATCTGCAGAATCGTCTGAAACTAAACGACGTAGTTTCACAAGGGGAGTGTTCCCGATTAATTCTGTGATAGTTTCTACTGATTTGACCATAAATGATCCCTCCATAAAGTTAGACTGGGCAACTTTAAGGGTTGCTTGTTACCATTGTAACGGGGATTGATACTGGGTACAATACTTTTGTTTCAAAAAAACAGAAAAAAGTATAGCAAATCCAATTTAGATGTGATACACTATCTGCTAGCAAGGGCTTTTAAACTCATCCAGAGAGGTGAGAAAGGCTAAGATCAAGTTTATTAGACTAGCCCTACGCTTAAAAACATAGGGCTTTTTGTGTGCACAAAAACGCCCGGAAAAGAGGGTAAAATGGAGTTACAAACTTCCAAAGTCGATCTGTTGTTGGATGTGGATCAAAAACCGGAGCTCGTGCCTGGACTGCTACTAAGTTTACAGCACGTGTTTGCGATGTTTGGTGCCACTGTTTTAGTGCCGTTAATATTGGGGATGCCAGTATCGGTTGCTTTATTTGCGTCAGGATTAGGAACGCTAATCTATATGGTTGCGACGCAGTTTAAAGTGCCTGTTTACTTGGGATCCTCTTTTGCTTTTATTACGGCCATGCAATTTGCGATGGAGCAAATGGATGGAAAGCCAGATGCTGCGCAAACAGGGGTTGTGTTAGTCGGATTTCTTTATGTGGTTGTGGCCTTATTTGTTAAATTCTTAGGAACGAATTGGATTAACCGACTCTTACCGCCAATCGTCATTGGACCAATGATTATCGTCATCGGTTTAGGTCTTGCCAATAGTGCGGTAACGAACTCCGGATTTGTGAAGGATGGAGACTGGAAGCCGATGTTCGTTGCTGTCGTAACATTCCTTATCACAGCCTTTATTAATACAAAAGCAAAGGCTTCTTGAAAATCATCCCATTCCTATTCGGGATTATCGGTGGATATATCGTAGCCATCTTCTTTGGGCTAGTGGATTTCACGAAAGTCATCGATGCCCAATGGATTGCATTGCCGGATTTATACTTACCATTCGATACGAACGGATTCTTCCATCAATATAACTTATACTTCGGACCTGAAACTTGGGCAATTCTACCAGTTGCGGTCGTAACGATTGCCGAACATATCGGAGACCACACCGTATTAAGTGAAATCTGCGGACGTCAATTCTTGAAAGATCCAGGTTTACACCGCACACTCATCGGGGACGGCGTGGCAACAGCCGTGTCTGCCTTCCTTGGAGGACCTGCAAATACGACTTACGGTGAAAATACAGGGGTTGTAGGGTTAACGCGTATCGCATCTGTGTCGGTTATTCGTAACGCTGCACTAATCGCGATTGGATTCAGCTTCTTTGGTAAATTCACAGCGCTCATTCGTACGATTCCAAACGCAGTACTTGGTGGAATGGCGATTCTCTTATACGGGGTTATTGCTTCAAACGGGTTGAAAGTATTAATCGAAAAGCAAGTAGACTTCAGACAAGTACGAAACCTCATTATCGCAAGCTCGATGTTAGTACTTGGGCTCGGTTCAGCAGTGCTTGAAGTAGGACCCGTCACTTTATCAGGGTACAGCGCTTTGTGCGATTGCCGGAATCGTCTTAAACTTAATCTTGCCACACGAAAAAACGGAAGAAGAATAAATAACGTTAGCGAACTCAAAGGGCGCCAGAGAAATCTCTGGCGTCTTTTTTATGTTGATTGAAAAGAACATAAGTATATAAAAAAATCATATAAAAGAATATTGTCTAAGTTGTTCGGAAAATGTCTTAATTACTGTAATTTTGATTAGATCAAAGCGCCTAAATTACTTGCACCTAGGAGTATATAATTTTTATATTATATAAGGAATGTAATTGCCTATATAAATTATATTATATACATATAGAAGTTTTTGACCGTTTGTGGGCTGGAGCTTCAATGAATATTTGTCGATTGTAGGAGGAGCTTTATGCTTACTGAAAAACGTAGAAGAATCATTTTGGACTTATTAGAAAAGGAAGATACAGTACACCTGAAAGACTTAATGACAGCTCTGGGTGCTTCTGAATCGACGGTTCGTCGTGACCTTTCTTTATTAGAAGAGGAAGGGACATTGATTCGTGTGCATGGCGGTGCCAAGCGTGTTTATTCAAAAGAGTATGAACCAACCACAAAAGAAAAGGAACGTTCAAACCGACGTGAGAAGGAATGCATCGGTCGTTACGCAGCATCTCTTGTGACAAAAGGCGAAACAATCTACATGGATGCGGGAACGACAACACTTCGCATGATTCCGCATTTAGAAGGAAAAGACGTCACTGTTATTACAAACGGCGTGCAACAAGCACACCTTTTAGCAGATTACGGAATTAAAACAGTGCTTCTTGGCGGACAAGTTAAAACGGAAACGAGTGCTGTGATAGGAGTACTTGCGCAAAATCAATTACGTGAGTATTTCTTCAAGAAGGCGTTCCTTGGAATGAACGGGGTCGATTTGAGCTATGGATATACGACTCCAGACGAAGAGGAAGCAACGATTAAAAAAATCGCGATTAGCAAGAGTAATCAGGCATATGTTTTGGCCGATTCGAGCAAGTTTGCTAAAGTAAGTCTCTGTAAGGTTGCGGATTTTCATCAAGTAACCATGGTCACAAACACGACGAAGGAGCAAGCCGACTTACGTTACCGTATGGCAGGAAGCATTCGTCTTGTTGAAATGGACGCATAATAAAGGAGAGACAGCATGATTTACACGATTACGTTTAATCCAGCGATTGACCTTGTTGTTAAAGTTCCAAACTGCGAACTTGGCACATTGAACCGTTCTGTTGAAGAAAACTACGTGGCAGGTGGAAAGGGCATTAATATGTCTGTCATCTTGAAGCGTTTAGGGTTCGACAATACAGCAACAGGTTTTCTAGCAGGTTTCTCAGGGAACTTCATTAAAGAAGCGTTGCAGGCTGAAGGAATTCAAACGAACTTCATCGAAATCGATGGTGTTACACGTATTAATTTGAAACTAAGAGTACCGAAGAAACTGAAATTAACGCGAATGGCCCAGTGGTGAAAGCTGAAGATTTTGCTCGTTTAGTACAGTACTTCGAAGAAAGTTTACAAGATGGCGACGTGGTATTCTTAGCCGGAAATGCTGGTAACGGAATGGATCATTCTGCGTACACAACCATTGCAAAATTGTGCGATGAAAAAGGCGTTAAATTAGTATTAGACACTACAAAAGATTTATTAACGAAATGTCTTCCATATCACCCATTCATTATCAAACCAAACCATCATGAGTTAGGCGAGATTTTTGGAGTGACGATTGAAACGGAAGAGCAGATTGTAGATTATGCGAAAAAACTCCAAGAAATGGGGGCACGCAATGTGTTGATTTCTCGCGGTGGTGACGGCGCAATGCTCATCACTGAAACTGGAGAAGTCTATACATCCAACGTTCCAAAAGGGACTCTTGTGAACTCAGTTGGAGCTGGTGACTCAATGCTTTCAGGCTTTATGGCGAAATTTATCGAAACCAAAGATTACGCAGCAAGCTTGAAACAAGGAACCGCTACAGGAAGCGCGACAGCCTTCTCTGTAGGAATTGCCGAAAAATCATTTATCGAAGAATTATTACCACAAGTGGTGGTTACAAAAATGTAAGAGTACACGAGGAGTAATTCCTTTTGTAGTCGCTCATCCGATAGTGTTCATTGCCATCTGGATTTTCTGTGATGTTATCGGTGCGTTATTATTAAACGTGACACTTTCTAAAAAAGACAAAGCTAAATAAAGAGATTTGAATTTCGGCTCCTAGGGTTTTCCTAGGAGTCTTTTTGTATAGACTTAGAATATCAAGTTTATTGTTAGAGTTTTAGAGTTGCAAAAAAAGAATTACAGTAGTATATTGAGAACAGTTAAATATGTGAAAAGTACAAAGGGGTGCCATTTTGGCTGAGATGTTGTTACAAACCCTTGAACCTGTTACGTTAGTACGTGCGTAGGAATTGTATTTGATTTCGAAGTTTTAGACGGAGTCTCTTTGTGTTTTTCAATAAACGAAGGAGGCTCTTTTTTCATGAAGAGAAATGTTTTAGTATGGGTAGAAGTTGCAATTATTGCAGCGTTGTCAATGGCAATGTCCTCTATTCCGGACATTGTTGGGTGGTTTACACCGTCGTGGGGAGCAATTGTTCTTATTATTTTTTCACTACGCCGCGGCTTGACACCAGGTTTAGCAGCAGGTTTGCTATGGGGATTACTCCACTTTGCAGTAGGTAAAGTGTCATTCTTGTCTTTTGAACAAGTACTCATCGAATATGTCATTGCATTTGCAGTGATGGGACTTGCAGGACTTTTATATAGTCCGTTCCAAAAAGCATTAAAAGCTGAAAAATATACAACTGCGATTACGTTAGCTTGTACTGCAGCTTTTGTAGGAGTAGGCGTTCGCTACTTCTTCCACTATATCGCCGGGGTTATTTTCTGGGGTAAATACGCACCAGAAGGAATGAGCCCATGGTTATATTCTCTCACTGTTAACGGAACAGCGGCACTCGGAACTTTCATTGTGGTAGTGATTGCGTGTGTGGCGCTGATTCGTCAGAAAAAAATTTGGATAGCTCACTAGGGAAATTGTGCTTTCCGAGTCCTGGTTTAACCTGAAACCAGGGCTCTTTTTTTATTGGAAAAATAAAAGCACTTCGTGCGCTTTGGATGTCTCTGTAGTAGAAATAATAGCTGCAACGGGTTGAGCCTGAGGTCTCAACGCCTACCAAGCTTCAAACTGACACTAGGAATAAATTCCAAGTGTCAGTAATTCACATTGGTTGCACTCGCTATTATCACTACTACAGAATCCAAAGGCACTCGTGCTTTACTAATAAGAGACCGGGTTTCGGTTAAACCATTTTAAAGGTGGCTGGAGAAAAGGAAAAAGTGAGTGCAATTCGTTAGTGGATTGAGGGAGAGAGAGTTTGACAGGAGGTCATTTCAATAGTAAAGTAAACGGTGAAAGAGGTGTTGGTATGGTTACAAAATGCGAAAAAATGAATGTGTCTCATGAGATTTGGATGATGATTATGAAAATCTACAATGAGAACTTGAAAACTTTTTCGGTGTCATTAAAAGAAGTAGGATTGAATCCAACTCATTTTGAAGTTTTACATCTAATTTTCAGAAATCAAACGATGGATCAAAAGACGATTGCGCAAACGTTGAATTTGACGCAGGGGAATATTACGCACTGCATTCGTCATTTAGAAAAATTAGAGTTAATTTCGATTGAAAAAGACTGGAAAACAAAACATATTTCATTAACAGAAAAAGGAAAGAAGTTGCTCGATGATTTAATCCCAGCGCAACATCAAATGATGGAACATACCCTACGTGGATTGGACTGCAACCAAAAGCAACAATTGCGTGAGCTACTAGTTTCATTTGAGAACACATGTAAGTCGGTTTAGGTAAATTTTAAGTACGAAACGTATACTAAAGAAAAAAGAAGAGGTACGACTATGAGAATTTTAGTAGCAGAAGATGAAATTGATTTAGCAGAAGCGCTGAAGATGATGCTAGAAATGCAAAAGTATAGCGTGGAAGTGGTTCATGATGGAGCGGATGCGCTTTTTTATGCCGAATCAACACCGTATGATTTAATCTTGCTGGATGTGATGATGCCGAAGAAATCAGGAATCGAAGTGGTCCGTGAATTACGCGCGGGTGGAAATACGACGCCAGTACTCATGCTTACAGCCAAAAGCCAGCTAGAAGATAAGGTAACAGGGCTTGAAGAAGGGGCGGACGATTATTTAACGAAGCCGTTCGAAGCGCCTGAATTATTAGCGCGTGTGAAATCATTGCTTCGTCGTCCGAATGTCTTTGTGGCATCTGTGATGAACATCGGAAATATCGAGCTTAACCGCGATAAGTTCACGATGGAATCAGCGAGTGGACAAGTGTTGCTGAATAACAAAGAGTTCCAATTGATGGAATACTTTATGATGAATAGCAATCAAGTATTATCGACGGATTTAATAATGGAAAAAGTCTGGGGGCTCGACTCAGATGCGGAGATTAATGTAGTGTGGGTGAATATTTCATCTCTCCGTAAGAAATTAGCGAGCATCGAGGCGAACGTGACGATTAAATCGGCACGTGGTTTGGGCTATCAATTGATGGTCGAAGCGTAATTCTGATGATTTTAGAAAAGAAGAGGAGTTTGCATGTTTAAACAACTTCAAAAAAGCTTTGTAAAAAGTGCCATGCTGTCGTTTACGGCAGTGCTGCTGGTTGTGCTAGTGGCGGTAAACGTAGTGAACTATCGCCAAACCGTCAATCAAGTAGACAGACTTACAACAATGCTTGTTAATAATGATGGAACTTTTCCTGATGCACCTGAGGGAGGAATGGCTCCTAAAGAACATCCTGAACATGGAATGCCAAAAGGAATGGAGTTTCGTAAAGATGATCAGATGGCAACACGTTATGCAGTCGTAAGAGTCGCAAATGACACAGTCCAATCTGTCGACCGAACACACTTAGTATCGCTCGATGAAGAAGCGTTAAAAGAGTTAGGTTTACGCATCGCTCAAGGAACTTCCACAAAAGGATGGGAAGGCAGTCTTCGCTATCAAGTGGCTAAGACGGATGCCGGAACAATGGTTGTCCTTGTAGATGCCAACAAGGAAACACAACAAGTGTCGAGATTGATGATGGTAACGGGAGCTGTCTTTGTTCTCTGTCTAGCAGTGGTGTATGTGCTCGTTCGTCTCGCATCCAAACGCGCGATTCGTCCATTTGTCGAAAACGTGGAGCGTCAGCAACAATTTATCGCCAATGCCAGTCATGAGATTAAGACCCCGTTAGCGGTCCTTTCAGCCAATACGGATTTACTTGTGATGATGGGAACTGAAGCTAAATTTGTCGATAGTAATAAACGCCAAATCAAGCGTCTGAACTCTCTTGTAGAACAGATGTTAATCCTTTCTAGATACGATGAAGGAGAAGCAGCAATGGCGAAAGAGGAAGTCGATTTAGTAGCTGTTACGAAAACGATCGTTGAAGAGATTTTACCAGTCTTAAATGAAAAAGGACTTCAGGTAGAATTTACTGGAGAGCGCAAACCATCGTTACAACGAATAAGAGTGCGATGACAGAATTGATTCGTATCTTGCTCGATAATGCGATGAAGTATACGGTCGGCGAACCAGTGATTACCGTTGAAGCGAAACGCAATCAATTAGCTATTGGGAATGAAACAGAGCCGATGACGAAAGAACAGGTGAATCAGATTTTTGATCGCTTCTACCGAGTAGATAGTTCGAGAAATCGTACGACAGGCGGTAGCGGACTGGGGCTTTCCATCGCTCAGAAGATTGCCGAGACCAACGATGTACAGTTGACAGCAGAACTCACGAGTGAAACACAAATTCGCTTTGTGATTGCGGGTGAGAAAAATGGATGATCGACTTATCTATGAAGTTTTAGAAGTGGTTGGTGAAATTCCAAGAGGAAAAGTTGCTACCTATGGACAGATTGCTAAACTCATAGGTCGACCGAAAAATGCAAGATTAGTTGGAAAGATTTTAAGTCAGGTAGAAATCTATGGTGACTATCCTTGCCACAGAGTCGTTAATGCAAGTGGAAGACTGGTACCAGGATGGTTTGAACAAAAAAAGAATTATTAGAAGCTGAAAGAATCATTCTTAAAAGTCCGACAAATGTATCACTCAAAAATATCAATGGAATCCGGAGAGGATTAGCCCAATCTACAATAAAGATTGGGCTTTTTGTTTTTAAAAATAGATACAAAATGAAAGGTGTTGGAAAAATCATTCCAACGTCTTTTTTTCATGCGCAATTATCATATATGGTAATTATCATATATGATAATTTTTCTGTTTTAAAAAAATTTTTTCGAAAAACTTTTTGTTTTTAAGTTCATTTTAAGTAAGCTCGTTATGATTAAACCATCAACAAATAGTTGATAGGAAGCGAGGGGGACCAAGATGAAAAGAAACAGAATGATTGTTCTATTATCCACGATTACTATTGCAACAACCTTAGTTGCATGCCAAAACACACAAACACAAACACAAGCTGAGGCGACTTCTCAAGTCCAAGCTCAACAGAGTCCCCCAGCTAAACCTGGAGGAGAAGGGTTTGGCGGGAGCGACCAAGTGACACAAGGTGAGGCAGCAACGAATTTAACAACAGATGCAACTGTAACAGGAGAAACGTATGAATCTACCGGAGATGACGAAAATGCACTCCGTGTAACAGGAGCAACAGTCACATTAGACGGCGCAACGGTTAACAAAACAGCCGGAGCAACATCGAACACTGAAAACGGAGACTTCTACGGAATGAACGCAGGATTCTTAGCAACCGATGGAGCAACCGTAACAATCACTAACTCAACCGTAAATACAACTGCACAAAACGGGAACGGGGTATTCAGTTACGGCTCAGGAACGACCGTCAATGTATCTGATACAACAATTACAACAACAAAAGATAACTCAGGTGGTATCCAAACTACTGGTGGTGCTACGATGAACGCAACAAACTTGACGGTAAACACCGCAGGAAATTCATCAGCAGCGATTCGTACAGACCGTGGTGGTGGTACGGTAGTCGTAGACAAAGGAACGTACACTTCAACAGGATACAACTCACCAGCTGTATACTCTACAGCGAATATCACTGTTAAAAATGCAACATTGAACGCTGAGAATTCAGAGGCACTTGTGATCGAGGGTCAAAACTCTATCACGTTGGAAAATACAAACGTAACAGGGAATATGAGTTCAACAGAAGGTAGCTCTTCAGACAACAACGTACACAACGTGATGATTTATCAATCAATGTCAGGCGATGCTGAGAGTGGAACTTCTACTTTTACAATGAAAGGCGGCACTTTAACAGGACGTAACGGAGACCAAATCTACGTAACGAACACACACAGCGTCATCACTTTAGAAGACGTAACGATCACAAATCAAGATTCATCTGGCAGATTATTAGCCATCTTAGGAAATGATGCGACACGTGGCTGGGGTACAGCCGGTGCCAATGGTGGTCAAGTTGATTTAACAACGACGAACCAAACGTTAACTGGAGCGATTGAGGTGGATACCGTATCTACATTGAACTTCACAATGGGCAAAGGAACAAACTTCACAGGTACCATCAATATCGTAGAAAATGCTGAAGGAGGGACTGCCGTGGACAATAACGCAGTAATTACAGTAGAAGAGGGGGCGACATGGACGTTGACAGGAAATGTCACAATCACATCATTAGAAAACAAAGGTACAATCAACTTTAACGGATATACTATCACATTAGCCGATGGTACGGTCCTAAAATAAAACTTAACTGGAAGGAGCTAGGCGACAGTCTAGCTCTTTTTTTGTTTCCGTGCATGAAGAATTTCTATTTTCAATTGTTGAAAACTAGAAGAAAACGCATGATTGTGATAAACTGACTAAAGGTAATAAAATAAAAAAATGAGGTGTCACGATGGATCAAAACGAAAACAAAAATCTTGAATCAGTTGCTGAAAAAGCTACAGAAGTAAAAGACGAAGTAGTTGAAACAGCAAAAGAAACAGCTGAAGAAGTGAAAGAAGTAGCAGAAACAGTTGTTGAAGAAGCGAAAAAAGCAAAAGCTCCTGAAGCAGATGGCGACTTCAAAGAAGTTGTTGAAGACGTAAAAGAAAAAGCAGAAGAGGCTGCTGAAAAAGCAAAAGAAGTTGCTGGTGTTGCAAAAGAAAAAATCGAAGAAGCAGCAAGCAAAGTGTTCACTGAAGAAAACAAAGCAAAAATTGAATGAAGCAACAGAAAAAGCTGTTGATAAAGTTGAAAGCTATAATAAAAATAATTTATTCGAAAAAATCTTCTTCGGTGTATCTATTGCTCTTGCAATCTTCACACTTCTAGTGTTATTAAACGGACTAGGATTTGCGTTTGGTTCAAATGGCGGAATTAATATTACAGGTTTACAAGCAGCGTATAGGGACCTTTCTAATAAAGTGCAGAACTTAAGTTTATACTTTGGTTTATCATTCTTCTTTGCATTAGTAGGTGCCGTATTTACTGGATATTTCTTATACCAAGCTCATAAAGAAAACAAAAACTTATGGACTAATGTGAATGTAGCTTCATTAGCAATGGTAGTATCTGTCTTCTTAGGAAACATCTTAGGTGGCGGATTCTTAGATGCTCTTGGAAAATTATCTGATTTCTTCAGTGGAAAATCAAATTCTGCAGTAAATGCATTTCTGTCTGAAGCGCTTACAAACCCGTCAGCAGCAAGCCGTACTGCACAATCATTCGTAGATGGATTACAAACAGGATCAAAAATTGCAATCTTCTTCTACTTAGTAGCATTTGCAGCATCAGTAGCAACTGTATATTTCTACTACCAAAAATTATTGCAAAAAGAAAAACAAAATAGGCGAGGTGTAAAATGAAAAAATTCTTTCAAATCATTTTTAGGGATTAGCTTCCTATTTCTATTAGTGGGTTGTAGCTCACAAGAGACTGCGACTTTCACTCGAAAATTAGATCGTGCGGATTTTTTTGTAACTTATACGTACGATAAAAATAAAGATACCGTGACAAAACTTAAAATCGAAACGACGGAATCGGCTGAAATTAGTGCCGGTCGTAAGGAGAATGAAGAACTCTTTGAAACTCTTAAAAGGAATCGATGGAGTTGTGACTTCAATTACAGAAAAAGATGGCAAATTGATCTCAACCGTTGAAATCGACTTAACAAAAAATAAGTTTTCAACTCTAAAGGATAGTGACAATGTATTCATTCGCAGCCTTATTCGAAGCGGGTACTTAGCAGGAGATGGAGACGACGCATTGTTCTCTAAGAGCAAGGAAGCTCCAATCAAACAAGGATTTAAAGAACAAACGAAAAAAATAGAATGAAAAGACTTGAACAGTGATTTGTTCAAGTCTTTTTATTAAAAATCACAAATGCTACTTGGTGTTATTTTTGTCGTGTTGACAGGATTTATAGAGAATTCTATAATAAAAATAAAAAAATACCCGGAGAGGACATATGAAAAAAATTCTTTCAAATTATTTTTAGGGATTAGCTTCCTATTTCTATTAGTGGGTTGTAGCTCACAAGAGACTGCGACTTTCGCTCAAAAAAAGCAGGTTCTACGGAATTAATTTTAGTTTATACGTATGATAAAAAGAATGATACCGTGACAAAGTTTAAGGTTGAAATGAAATCATCAACTGAAAATACTAGGGCTCGTAAGGAGAACGAAAAACTTTCTGGAGAAATTAAAAAGGATGGAGTTGTGGTTTCAGTTACAGAAAAGGATGGCAAAATCATCTCAACTGTTGAAATCGACTTAACGAAATATAAGTTGTCAGAAATTAAAGAAAGCAACAATGTATTATTAGCAGGCTTTTCTTCAAAGTGGTTTCTTAATAGAAGACGGAGATCATGTATCATTCTCTAAGAGTAAAGAAGATGCACTAAAACGAGGAATGACAGAACAAACGAAATAATGACATGAAAAGACTTGGACAGTGATTTGTTCAAGTCTTTTTTAAGTGACTATGAAAAATTAAGAAATATAAAAAAAGTAGACGAGAAGTTATTTTTTTAGTATACAATTCCTTCATAAAAATATTCTCAATTAGTGGAGGACGTTATGAAAAAGGAAATTACTATCAACAATTGCGCTAGCAACTATGTTACTTGGTGCGTGCCAGTCGCAACAAAAAGCAGAAGAGACTACGACAGTAGAAGAAACTACAACAACGACAACAACCGTTTCGACTACAGAAGAAGTCAAACCAGATTACACACTTTATGATGCTGTGATTCAAAAATATGCACAAGTACAACCTGGAAATTCAAACGTTAGTGCAGACATCAACTCTATGGCAATTCTTGCAAGACCGGGTGGACCTTTTACAGGGATTGAATACGCACAGGTGGATTTAGATAAAAACGGAGTGGATGAATTGCTTGTTGCATTCCGTACTAAAGACAATAAATGGAGCTTGCTTGATTTATATACACTTAATAAAAATCAATTAGTTAGAATGACGACGAAAGAAAATGGGTTAGACGCTATTGGAGAACGTACATCTATTGTTCCACTTAAAGATGGTACTTTTGCATATCATGCTTCAGGCGGAGCTCGTAACTATACATTAGGTCAATTCCAAATTGATAAATCAGGAATCCGTTTAGAAAAGATTAAAAGTGATTTGTCTGCAGAAGAATTCCAAAAGTTAGGGGAAGCATTAGATTTATCAACAGTTGGATTTAAATCTGTAAAAGGAAACAATGCGCCTGTAGCAGAAAAGAAAGGTATTGATCTTGAAGCTATTAAAAACGGAGATTATTCAAGCTTAGCCGGTACGTGGAAAAATAATAAAGGTCAAACGTATACTTTTGATGCAAATGGTCTGGCTGGAGATTATGAATTTGTAGGAACTCCGAAGGTGGAAAACGGTGTAGTAACGATTGGTGCTAAAGCAAAAACATCAATGGCAGGTGGCTTTGTGATGAATTTTATTCCAGCTAACACACCATTTATCTTTAACGGTATTCAAGATCCGTCGGACTCCTCAAAAGACCGTATTATGGCAGGTCAAGCATATCGAGGGAGACAGAGGTATTCTTCTATAAAGTTAGTGAATAATTGTGGGATGGAAAACAAGTTAATTTGAATAAAGTATAGCAGTAAAGCCTTTTGAATAAACTCAAAGGCTTTTTTTATATAATTTTTGCCTCGAATATGAATAAAAATAAAAAAATAACTGTATGTTAGATTTAGGTGAATTCTTTGTTAAGAATATGAATATTCTATTAGGAAGGTATGTGAAGTAATGAGTAATCGTGGGAAAAAACTAGCTTTCACAACTGCTACAATTGCTGCAATCGCAACAGTTGGTAGTAACGTGAATGCTGAAGAAGTTACAACACCTGTTGCGCCAAGTGAACCAGTTGCGGAGGCAACAACGGAAACGAAGACAACAACAGTTTCTGATGAACAAGTATTGGATGCGCAAGATAAAGTATCGGATGCAAAAGCTGATAAACAAGCTAAAGAAACAGCATTAACAGAAGCCGAAGCAAAACGTGATGCAAAAGCGGAAGAAAAAGCTGCATCTCAAGCAGAAGAAAAAGCGTTAACTGAAAAAGTTGAAGCAGCAAAAGAAGCCACACCTGAAAAAGTTGCTGATTTAGAAAGGACAGCAAACGAGAAAACAGTCGATAAAGAAGCTAAATCACAAGCTCTTAATAATGCAAAAGCAGAACAAACTGCTAAACAAGGGGATGTTGAGAATAAAACAAACGCTCTAGAGGCTGCTAAAGCAGAGCAGACAGCTGCGGCAGATAAGGTGAAAGCAGCTGAAGATGCTCTAAGTGGTACAGCAGTGAAATCTGCACAAGACGCAAAAGATGCGGCAGATAAAAAAGTAAATGACGCCACTGCTGCTAAAGATGCAGCAGATAAAGAATTAGCTGATTCTAAGAAAGCTGATGCTGAACGTGACGCAAAGAAAGCTCAAATCACTTCAGAAATCCCAGCAAAAGAAGCAACAGCAACAATTGCTGGTGAAGCAGTGAAATCAGCTGAAAAAGCATTAGACGCAATCCCAGCGATTACAAACATCCCAGTTGATGCGGATTGGGCTAAAGATGCGAAAGCATATTTAGACGCTCAAGATGAAAACTGGAGAGCTGGTTTACAACGCGGAACAGCTGAATACAACAAAGCGAGAGACGCTCACGATGCAAAAGTCGATGCTGCAGCCGCTGCATTGAACAAGAGTGCTACCGTGGCTAGACGCGCCGCAACTCGTCAAATTGACGCAATGCGCCAACAAGGCACTTCAGAAGTGTTCGATGTTAATAACTTGCCACAAGACCTATTGAATGATGTGAATGACCAATTCATCACAACATTAAACGAAATTCGTCGTGCAATGGGCTTAGGCGATGCAAAAATCAACACTAAGAATATTGAATTCGCCAAAGAAGTAGCAAAACGTTACGTTGCGAATAATATCCACTTCATCAACCACTCTGGTAAGAGTATCGCTGAAGCAGCGAAAGCGCTAGGATACAAATACGACACCAAAGCATTGACAACTGAAACACATAGTCAACCATATGAAAATCTAGCAACATACTGGGTTTTCGAAGGTCAAAATGGCAAATTACAATTGTCACGATTGGAGCTTATGAAGTATGCTGCACAATCTGCTATTTTGTTCATGATGGAAGGGGATGGAGGTCACTTCACAGCACTATCACGTGATAGCATCCAAGGTGTTGCATATTCAAGCGGAACAGACGAACGTGGAAAAACAATCTTACAATTGCACGTACTTAACGCAAACAGCTTCGGTCAAAAACAAATCACAGACGAAGCTGCTACAAATCGTGCATTACCAGAAACTGACCGCACAACAGCTCAAGCGAAGTTAGACCAAGCAAAAGCTGCTAAAGTGGCCGCTGATAAAGCTGTAGTAGACGCAAAAAGCTGAATTAGCACGATTAAATGCAGAAGTTTCAACTACACTAGCAAAAACAAGTGGAAGCGGATAAGGCAGCAAAAGCGTTAGAGGATGCGAAAGCTACTCAAGCAGCAGCAAACAAACGTCTTCAAGATGTTTCAGCTGATAATGCAACAAAACTAGCAGCGTTAAATCAAGCAAGAGCAGATAAAGCTACAGCAGATTCTAATGTAACAGCCAAAGAGCAAGAATTATCAACTGCTACAGCTGCACTTGAAGCGGCTAAAACAAACAACAGCAACTCGTGAGAAAGAATTAGAGAATGCTGTTCAAGCAGAAAAAGAAGCGAAAAAAGCAGTAGAAAATGCAAAAGAATTATTAGCGAATAAAACTAAATTAGAAGCAGATTTAGCAGCTAAGAAAGCTGAAGTCCAAAAACATTTTGATGACTTAAAAGCGTTAGAAAATGATGTAACCGCAAAAACAGCTGCGAAAACAGCAGCAGAAACTGCCTTGGCAGATGCTGAAAAAGAATATAATCGTTTATTAGCTATCTATACTGCTGAACGTATGGTAGAACCATTAATTCAAGATGAGTTGCCAGAATTTGAGGGTGGCGTTAATTATGGTGAAGACCTTGTGTTTGAGCTTCCTGAATTAATGATTCCAGAAGAAACTCCTACAGTTTCTAATGTGGCATCAGCTGGAAATACTAATGCAACGTTAGGACAGGCTGTTCATAATGAAGGCCGAGGCACAGTAGCGAATGAAGAACAATTACCAAATACTGGTACAGGTAGTGAATTTGCTATCTTCAGTACGGCAGCATTAAGTATTTTAGCTTCATTAGGACTCGTAGCAACAAATCGTAAAAAAACACAAGAATAATTGGTATAGATGAACGTTCCAAATAATAGATTTTATTTGGGACGTTTTTCTTATTCACGTTGACAATCATTTTTTTGCTACATATAATGAAATCAAAAACTAGAGGAGATTCACGTGAAAAAATTACTTTCAATATTGATGGGGTTAGGTTTGATTCTTATTTTAGTAGGTTGTAGTTCACAAGAGACTGCGACTTTCACTCAAAAATTAAATCGCGCAGAATTTTTTGTGACGTATACGTATGATAAAAATAAAGATGCCGTGACAAAGATTAAGACAGAATTGAAACAGTCTACTGAATTCAATATAGCACGTAAGGAAAACGAAAAACTCTTTGAAGAGATTAAGGGGATTGATGGAGTTGTGACTTCCATTACAGAGAAAGATGGCAATGATATCTTTTCAATTGAAGTCGACTTAACGAAATATACGTTGGCAAAACTTAAAGAAAGCAATAGTTCATACTTTAAAGGTCTTCTTCAAAATGGTTTCTTAACAGAAGACGAAGATCACGCATCATTCTCTAAGAGTAAAGAAGTTATTCTACAACTAGGGTTTACAGAACAAACGAAATAATGACATGAAAAGACTTGAAGAGTGATTTGTTCAAGTCTTTTTTTGATTAAAAACACAAATGATATTGGGGTGTTTTTTTGTCGCGTTGACAGAAATTTTAGAGAATCCTATAATGAAATAAAAAAATTGGTAGGAGGAGTCATATGAAAAATACTTTCAATTTTTGATGAGCTTAGGTTTGATTCTTATTTTTAGTAGCTTGAGCTCGCAAGAGACAGCCACACTTACTCAAAAATTAGGAGATGTGGAAGGGCTTTAGTTTATACGTATGATAAAGAAAAAAAGATATTGTGACAAAGATTAAAAATCGAAACGATTACTCCAGCTGATGATTCTGATTATCGTGAGGAGAACAAAAGGCTCTTTGAAACTGTTAAAGGGATGGATGGAGTAATGACTTCAATGACAGAAAAAAAGATGGCAAACTCATTGTAGCCCTTGAAATTGATTTAAAAGAAAAATGAAGTGGTCAACAATAAAGAAAAGTGACAATTTATTGCTTTTTACACCTTGCTCAGAGTAGTTACTTAATTGGCGAAGACGATGATGCTTCGTTCTCTAGAAGTAAAAAAGCTGCCGAAATACTAGGATTTACAGAACAAACGAAATAACAAAATAACTCATGGATAAAATTATCCATGGGTTATTTTTATTTTAAGTTCATTTTTAAGTTCGCTTCGTATACTAAAATCATCAAGAAAAGGAATCGAGGAGAACGAGATGGAAAATAAAAGACAATGGTTATTGACAACAACGTTATTTATCTCTCTAGGTTTGGCAGCTTGCGGATCGCAAAGCATATTAAGCCAGGCCGATGCAAACACTCAAACAACAACAAAGACATCAACGAATTCAACAGCAGCGACAACGGCGACTTCAACTTATTTTGAAGCATCCGACTTAACAGCAACTTACGACGAAAGTAAAGCTTCGAAAATTTCGCTTCAAGGAACGACAGCTACTGTTTCAGGAGAAGGGGTGACAGTCAATGGAAGTACGGTAGAAATTACCGCGGCCGGAACCTATATCGTCGAGGGAACAGCTTCGAAAGTCCAGTTGAAAGTGGCAGCGGGTAAGGAAGATGAAGTACAAATCGTCTTCAAGAATGCAACATTAAAGAATACGGAAGCTCCATTGTTAGTTGATACGGCTAAAAAAGTGATTTTAACATTAGCCGATGGAACGAAAAATGAAGTGTCTGATGAATCAACGTCAACGGTCAAAGGGGCCATCTACTCAGATAGCGATTTGACGATTAACGGTAAAGGATTGTTAACCGTAAATGGTGCAGCAAGCAATGCCATTAAATCAAAAGACGGCATTCGAATTGTGGATGCAACAGTCACAACAACCGCGAAAAAACACGGGATTGCAGCCAATGACTTCGTGAACGTATCGGGGGCGACATTGAACTTAACTGTCGATGAAGACGGTATTCACTCAGATAACGAGGATGATGTATTGTTAGGAAATATTTACTTGGTGAATACAACTATTACAGTGAATGCCAGGGACGATGGAATTAACGCTTCAAATACGATGCTGATCGACGAAGGTACAACCATCGACGTCCAAAAGAGTAAAGAGGGTCTTGAGGCTCGCTTGATTCATCAAGTCGGTGGAACAATTACCGTGAAATCTTCTGACGATGGATTGAATGCAAAAGACTGGACGTTAGAATCTTCTGATGAGCAAGGCCCAGGTCAACAGACGAAGAAAGTAAAATCTGAAGCCGCAAATGCAAAAAAACTTAGACCAAGCAGGCGATGTCAAAATTGTTATCGACGGCGGAACATTAACCGTAGATGCTGAAGGAGATGGACTGGATGCCAACGGGTCAATTGAAATTAACGGCGGTACAGTCGTTGTCAATGGTCCAACAAGCGGAGCCAACGCAGCTCTTGACTATGACGACAACGCAAAACTAAACGGTGGTACTGTACTCTTTGTCGACAATGGACAAATGACAATGGGATTCGGTAGCGACTCTAGTCAAGCTTTCTTAATGGCAAGTGTTCAAGGAACGGCTGGCACAACCGTTGAAGTAGTCGACTCTTCTGGTAAAACAGTCGCAAGCCTAAAAGCTTCTAAGTCATTCTCAACAGTATTAATTAGTAGTCCAGATATTAAAGACGGCGAAAAATATACAATTAAAGTCGGATCAAACTCAACAACTGCAACAGCTTCTAAACAAGCAGCTAATATCGGTGGCGGCCCTGGTGGCGGCCAACCTGGACAAGGAGGTCCGGGAGGACAACCGGGCCAAGGCGGTAGACCAGGAGGCAGATAGGACGGATTAGAATTTATAGAAAATCGTGAAAGGGGTGAGTCCACCAAAATATGAAGACGAATGATGAAATTGAAATGAGCGCATTAATAAGTGAGGTGGAACACTATGGAATAAAGATGATTCAAGAGGGTAAAAGTAATTTAGACGGAAAGGGGGTGAGACCACCAAAATACTAAGTCAATGAGACCGTTCAAACAATAGACGACAATCAGGAGTCGATTAAGTAACAAAAGATCTCAAAAATAACAAATACTACAGCACACAAAACCATAAAATGGGGTATTATCTCAGCTACCGAAAGCTTAACTGGGACAATACCCCGTTTTTCATGTTATATTATATGACATAAGAGGTAAGGGCAGTTTTGACAAAAGATTCAACCGTTATTTACAATAACCCTATAAAGGAGGAAGACAGATGGGTGAAAAGGAATTACGACGTTCACTAGCCGTCTTTCCAATCGGAACAGTGATGAAGCTGACCGATTTATCTGCACGACAAATTCGATATTATGAAGAACAGCGCTTGGTCATCCCGGAACGTTCTGAGACGAACCGCCGCATGTATTCCTTGAATGATGTCGATCGCTTATTGGAAATTAAAGATTATCTAGCCGAGGGATTAACCATCATGGCAATTCAGAAGATTTTCAATAAGAATACAAATCCCGTAACGAAGGAGAGCGTGAAAGAAGCGCTGACGGATGAGGATGTCCGACGAATCTTCTACGACGAGATTATGCATATTAGCCGCTATTCTGGCGGAGAAAAATGGAACTTATAGGAGGAAGCCAATGATTACACATGAAGAAATTAGAAGACAGGTAGAAGAGAAAGATGTTCGTTACTTACGATTAATCTTCACGGATATTCTAGGAACCATTAAAAACGTGGAAGTGCCAATTACACAATTAGATAAAGTGTTGGCCAACAAAATGATGTTTGACGGTTCTTCAATCGAAGGATTCGTTCGTATCGAAGAAAGTGATATGTACTTATATCCAGACCTTTCAACTTGGGTGGTATTCCCATGGAGCAGCAAACACGGTACCATCGCACGTTTAATCTGTGATGTTTACAAACCAGACGGAACTCCGTTTGCCGGAGACCCTCGTTCAAACTTAAAACGCGTGTTAAACGAAATGAAAGAATTAGATTTCTCAAACTTCAACTTAGGGCCAGAGCCAGAGTTCTTCTTATTCAAAATGGATGAAAATGGCGAACCAACCCTTGAAGGAAACGACCAAGGAAGTTATTTCGACTTAGCGCCAATCGACCTTGGGGAAGAATGCCGTCGCGAAATCGTTCTTGAATTAGAAAAAATCGGGTTCGATATCGAAGCAAGTCACCACGAAGTAGCGCCAGGTCAACATGAAATCGACTGGAAATACTCAGATGCAGTAGCTGCTTGTGACAACATCCAAACATTTAAACTTAGTCGTAAAAACAATTGCACGTAAACATGGATTACATGCGACATTTATGCCAAAACCAGTATTCGGAATTGCTGGTAGCGGAATGCACTTTCAACTTATCATTATTTGATAAAGATGGAAACAATGCGTTCTATGATGAAAATGGCGACCAACGTCTAAGCGACACATGCCGTCACTTCATCGCTGGGGTTATGAAACATGCCAAAGCCTTAACTGCCGTATGTAACCCAACAGTAAACTCATACAAACGTTTAGTTCCAGGATACGAAGCGCCTGTATATATTGCATGGTCTGCACGTAACCGTTCACCGCTAATCCGTATTCCAGAATCTCGTGGCATTTCAACTCGTATCGAATTGCGTAGCGTGGATCCATCTGCAAACCCATATTTAGCAATGGCTGCGATTTTAACAGCTGGGCTTGAAGGGGTTAAAGAAAAAATGGAAGTTCCTGAAGCTATCGACCGCAACATCTATGCGATGTCCGCTCGCGAACGTAAAGAAGCTGGAATTGATGATTTGCCAGGAACATTAAACGAAGCGATTGAATACTTGAAACAAGACGAAACGGTTCAATCAGCGCTAGGAAGTCATATCCTAGACAACTTCATCGAAGCAAAACGTTTCGAATGGGCTGCTTACCGTAGTCAAGTTTCACAATGGGAATTAGACCAATACTTGAAACTATTCTAAAAATTAAACGGAGAGTGCACTCACAAGGTGCGCTCTTTTTTCTTATTGTTGAAACAGTTTTTATAAGGCTGTCTTCCATTGGTACGCAAAGCTTTTTCTTTGTTAAAGTTTTGACATATTTTGCTGAAAATGTAATACTGGTAAGGAAACGTAAAAAGGAAAGAGAGTGCTCACATGTATATAAAAGAGATGTCGAATGCGTTAGAAGAGTATCATGCTTTTATGGAAACTCAAGCCAACAGAACGGTTTTCCAAACGCCAGAATGGGGCGAAGTGAAGACAGACGGCTCATGGACAAGGGATGTCCTTCTTGTCATGTCTGATAATCATGAACCTGTTGCGGCTGCGATGATTCTTTATCGTAAATTGCCAGGTGTGAATAAGTTTTTAGCATATGCACCGCGTGGAATCGTAACCGACTATACAAATGCTGAACAATTAAAATCAGTCTTTGCGACTTTAAAAGTGTATTTGAAAGCTAAAAATGCATTTGGTTTGAAAATTGACCCAGAATTACAATGGCGTGAATGGACAAACAAGTTCGAAATGGTTGAAGGTGGATTCAATAACGAAGAATACCGCAAAAATATTTTAGCGGCTGGATTCGTAGAACGCCCAATGGACTTAGGGTTCGATGGAATTCAACCACGTTTAACAATGATTTTACCGTTGAAAGACGAAGGAAAAGGCATCGTTGAAACGTTTAATAAGAAAGAACGTTATAAAGTGAATGTAGCGAAGAAACAAGGGGTTGTTTGCTACAAGGGGACGCTTGAAGATATGCCAATCTATGATGAGTTAAATAAAATTACGGCTGAGCGTGATAAATACGTGGCACGTAGCATCGAGTATTTAACAACAATGTATCAACACCTTCACCCTAAAGGCATGGTAGATTTATACTTTGCGAAAGTGGACTACAATGTGCAACTAGCATTTGCGACAAACCGTTTAGAAACAGCGCAAAAAGAATTCGATAAGTTAACAGGACAATTGGAAACATTGAATAATCCAAAACGTATCGAGAATGTTCAAAAGCAAATCGAATCATTAAAAGTCAACATTGCTAAATACGAAAAAGAAATCGAACGCGTGAAAGGTGACTTAGAACAGTATCCAGAAGGGAAAGTTGTCAGCGGAGCGTTTGTTGTAACGTACTTAGATAAAGCGTACTACTTATATGGCGCGAACATCACTGACGATGGTGGATTGAATGCGAACAAGGCGCTTGTGTCTTGGATCATGCAAACTCTTTATGATGAAAAAGGCATTCGTTCGTTTGACTTCTTTGGAGTTTCTGAAGACCAAGAACATCACGGTGGAATTAACGGATTCAAGCAATCGTTTGATCCAGAGTTAGTGGAATATATCGGTGAATTTGATATGCCGATTTCGAAGTTCTGGTTCGAAATGTTCCATACATGGGCACCAAAAGCCGTGAGCTTGAAGAATAAATTATTAGTAAGACGTAGAAAATAGTAAGAAGAGGCTGGACGAGTTTCCGGCCTTTTTTAGAAAATAGGAAAGGAGAATGGAATGCAAAAAAGTAGCAATCTTAGAAAACTTGTCTTTATCGCATTATTAACAGCACAAGGAATCATCCTTGGATTACTCGAACAAGCCATTCCGTTTCCTTTTACATTTGCGCCAGGGGCAAAGCTAGGACTCGCTAATATTGTAACATTGATCAGTTTATATACACTGTCGTTTAAAGAAGTGGTTTTAGTTGTGGTAATGAAAACATTGATGACAACCGTTCTCGGAGGAACATTCTCAACCTTCCTCTATAGTGGGATGGGCGCTCTTGTCAGCTTTATCGGAATGTATCTGGTGATGCAACTGGGCGAGAAGCGTGTCAGCATGATTGGGGTCAGTGCTACTGGTGGGATTTTGCACAATGTTGGTCAATTAATGGTCGCGAGCTGGATGGCAAAATCATGGACGGTGCTTTTATATTTACCAGCCATGTCGATTGTCGGAATCTTTGCTGGGGTCGCGATTGGGATTGCAGCGAACTATGCAATCACTCATGTAAAATTGCTTCAAAATTACGCAGATAAAAAAGTCGGAAAAACTTCGTGAAATAAATGGCAATCAAGATGGACAAAAAGCGCAGAATAGAATATACTACTAAAGTGAGAAAATTCAAGGAGGATTTGCAATGACAAAAACAAATATTGTAGTAATCGGTGCCGGATTTGCCGGAGTAGCCGCTACAAAAGCATTGTCACATAAGTTGAAAAAGAATAAAGATGTCACAATCACATTAATTGATAAACATCCTTATTTAACATACATGACAGAATTACACGAGGTTGCTGGGGGACGTGTTGAGCCAGATGCGATTCAATACGACTTACAAAAATCTTCGCACGTTCTAAAAACGTCAACTTAGTAACAGATACAGTTACAAGTCTTGATAAAGAAAACAAATTGGTTCGTACAAAACATGGCGAATTCTCTTATGATTATTTAGTACTTGGTATGGGTGGAGAAGCTAATGACTTCGGCGTACCAGGGGTTAAAGAAAATGGATTTACATTATGGTCAATGGAAGACGCAGTGAAAATGCGTAAACATATTCTTAGCTGTGTAGAAAAAGCGGCTAAAGAACATGACCCTCAAAAACGTAAAGCATTATTAACGTTTGCAGTGTGTGGTGCTGGATTTACTGGGGTTGAATTAGTCGGTGAATTAATGGACTGGATTCCAGTGTTAGCACATAAATACAATTTAGATAAAGAAGACTTCGAGTTATACATTATCGAAGCAGTTCCAACAATCTTAAACATGTTAGATGCAAAAGATGCGGATAAAGCAGAAGCCTTCATGGTGAACGCGGCATCAAAGTGATTAAAGGAAACGGAATTTCTGAAGTGAAGCAAAACAGCATTCGCTTAGCGGACGGCACAGTGATTCCAACTTACTCACTATTCTGGACAGCTGGAGTTAAAGCGAACACAGAAGCTGAAGTGTTTGGATTTAAATCAGCTCGTGCAGGTCGTTTAGTGGTTAATGAAAACATGTTAGTCGATGGCGAAACAGATATCTTCGCAATCGGTGACTTAGCTTACTACGAAGAACCGGATAAAGGAAATGCTCCACATCCACAAATCGTACAAGCGGCTGAACAAACTGGTAAAACAGCAGCGAAAAACATTATCGCTTCAATTAACAATTCAGAAAAAGTAGCCTATAAAGGTAAATACGATGGATTCATGGTTTCTATCGGTTCACATTATGGTGTTGCTTTCTTAATGGGCAAATGGCACTTAAGTGGTTTCTTTGCAATGTTGATGAAACACCTCGTAAACATCAAGTATTTCTTAGAAATCTTCTCACAATACTATGCGATTCAATACGTGTTCCACGAGTTCTTCCATATTAAGAACCGTCGTAACATCTTCCGTGGACATTTATCACGCTACGGTAACGTATTATGGTCTGTACCACTTCGTTTATTCTACGGTGGTATGTGGACAATCGAAGGCTTGAAGAAAATCTTTGGTCTATGGGGCGCAAGCAGCTGGATTGATGGAAGTCATTTAGCATTTCCATTCCCATGGTTAACAGAAGCAACAAGTGCAGCAAGTGGTGCAGCAGAAACTGTAACAGCAGCAAGTGGTGCTACAGAAGCTGCAGCGCAAACAGCTACTCAAGTTGTTTCATTCGGTTTCAACTATTCATACGGTGAACAACCAGCAATGGTTATTGAAAAAATGCCAGACTGGTTCGCATCAATCATGCAAATTATGATTCCAAACGTTGAAGTCGCTCACTTAATGCAAAAAGTGATGTCATTCGTAGAATTAGCTATCGGTTTAGCAATCATGGCTGGTTTCTTAACATGGATCGTGAACGCAGTGACAATCGGTTTAGTTGCAACATTCTGCTTATCTGGTATGTTCTACTGGGTAAACATGTGGTTTGTTCCTGCAGCGATTGCCTTAATGAACGGTTCAGGTCGTGCATTCGGTCTTGACTACTATGTGATTCCATGGTTCCAAAGAACTGCGGGTAAATGGTGGTATGGTAAGTCGAAAGCAATCTATGGATTCGATAAACAAGGAAACCAACTCGTTAAATAAGATATGTTATAATGAAGTCGGCATTTTTTGTCGGCTTCTTTTTTTAAAAGGTCGGCTAGAAGGAGAAAGATATGACAATGGTACATCCGATGTGGATGGAGTATCCCGAATTACATGAAGAATTAAAACAAGTCAAAGCGTTGATGCATGACGCTATCACGGTCGAAAACAAACAGATTCGTGAGGCTATTTGGGCTGTCTTAGAATCCGGCGGTAAAATGGTGCGACCTGCGTATTTGATTTTATTCTCGATGTGGAATGAAAATCGAAACAAGGAAGAAGTCCATGCCGTGGCTGCGGCACTTGAACTACTTCATGTGGCTACATTATTGCATGATGATGTGATTGATGAAGCTGATACAAGAAGAGGACAAGAAACGATTAGTTCCCGCTTCGGGAATCGCGTGGCTATTTATGCCGGAGATTATCTACTGACGGTATGCTATCAGTTGCTTTCAAAATACAGTCAAGATTTGGCGGGTATCCAACTTCCAACAGATGGGATGATGCGTGTAATTGAAGGCGAATTGTCACAGATGGAAGAGGGCTATAACACAGATGTGACTGTCCAAGATTATTTGAAGCGTATCGACGGGAAGACGGCTCAGCTCTTTATGCTTAGTTGTATGATGGGCGAGCGTTTCACAGAAATGGGCGAATTAGAACGAGCTAGACATATCGGAAATTCCATCGGGATGGCATTCCAACTGCTTGACGATATTCTCGATTATGAAGTGACGTCAGATCAATTCGGCAAACCTGTCCTAGAAGATGTTGCGCAAGGAATTTATACGATGCCGCTGATTTCCGCGCTTCCAAAAGCAGAAAAAGAATTGCTTCCACTTCTCGAAAAGAGGAATCAACTAACAGAAGCAGACCGATTACGAATTCAAAAAGTCGTTCGTGATGCTGGGGGAGTAGAATCGGCAAAAGACTACGCGGCTAAATATACGATGAAAGCCATCCATCAAATCGAGAAGCTTCCAGAGGCGAATGCGAAGGCAATGCTTTTAGAAATCACAAGGCAGTTATTGGAACGAAAATCATAAAATAAAACAATTCACAAAGAAAGGCGTTTTCTGAAAAGGAAATGCCTTTTTCAGTTTAATCTTTCAAGTGAAAAGAAAAACAATTTTATAGATATTACCTAGACTTTTTATCCGAAATATGCTATAATAGAACGTACAGAATTGATTAATTCTAAAAAAATAAGAGAAGGATGGTTCTGAAATATGACTTTCAAAAAATCATTATCTACAGCAGCAGTATTATTATCATCTGCATTTGTATTAGCAGCATGTGGCGGAAACAGCAAAACTGATTCAAACAAAACTACTCAAGCAGCTACAACACAAACTGCAACTACACAAGCAGCGGCAGAAAAATCTAACGCACCTTTAAAAGATGGTACTTACAAATTAGTATCTGAAGCTGACAAACGTGGATGGCACGTAGAATTCACTATTACTGTTGAAGGTGGCAAAATCACTAAATCTGATTATGACAACTTAAACGATAAAGGTGAACGTAAATCAGCTAACGCAGAATACGAAAAAGCAATGAAAGATAAAGTGGGTACTGGCCCAGCAGAATACTTCAAAGCTTACAACGAAGGTTTAGTAGCTAAACAAAACCCTTCAGACGTTGAAGTTCTTTCAGGTGCAACTCATGCGCACACTTCATTTGTTGAATATGCAAACAAATTAATCGAAGCAGCTAAAAAAGGTGACACTGCTGAAATCAAAGTAGCAGCTCCACAAAGCTAATTCATTTTATAAGCACAATTTCGACTCCTGTACTTATTGGTACAGGAGTTTTTGTTTGGATTATAAGTCGATAGTTTCGTTTTATCGTGAAATAAGGTACAATACTAAAGAATGATTTTTAGAAGGAGAGAATTATGAAAGCTAAATGGATGAAATGGGGGCTTTTGGCAGTGATGTCGACATCAGTTTTAACGGCGTGCCAAAAGTCAACCAAAGAATGAAGCCGACACTGTTTCGGGCGCATCAATTAAAACTCCAAGAGAAATTATTAAATCACCTGTGAAGAAAACAGACTTCTTGCTCGGGACTGCAGTAGCTTTATCGGTCTACCATCCAAACACGGAAGAAGTCATCACGAGTGCCTTAGAAATGATTAAAGACTTAGAAAAACGAATCACCGTGAATGCTTCAGGCTCTGAAGTGGATGACGTGAATTTGGCCGCTGGAGAAAAGCCGGTGAAAGTGAGCGCGGACGTATACGAGTTAATCAAACTCGGCTTGAAATACAGCGAGGAGTTCGACGGGGCCTTTCGATATTACGGTTGGACCGTTGACGGCGTTATGGCATATCGGGTTTGATGATGCGAAGAAACCAACGCAAGAAGAAATCGATGCCGTGTTACCACTCGTGAACTATAAAGACGTTGAATTAAACGACGCGGAACAAACGGTCTTCTTAAAGAAAAAAGGAATGCAACTAGACCTTGGAGGTATTGCTAAAGGATATATCGCCGATAAGGTTTGGGAGTACTTTGCAAAAGAAGGAATCACAACAGCTGTTATCGACCTCGGTGGAAATATCGTCGTAATGGGCGGTTCACCTGCCAGAGATGGCGTTGCGTGGAATGTAGGGATTCAAGATCCAGACGCTTCTCGTGGGAAGACGCTTGGTACGATTCTTGAAAAAGATAAAACCATCGTGACCTCTGGGATTTATGAACGTTATTTAACCGTAGATGGTCAGACGTATCACCATATTTTAAATCCGAAAACAGGGTATCCATACGACAATAATGTGGAAGGTGTTTCTGTGATTGTTGATAGTTCAACAAAAGGAGACGCGTTATCGACGTCAATGTTCTCTGTGGGACCAAAAGCAGGAATTGAATATGCCAATAGCCATGACGGAATCGATGTGATTTTTGTGACGAAGGATAAGAAAGTATATATTTCTGATTCCATTAAAGACACGTTCAAATTAACGAATACAAACCTTGAGTTAAAGGAGAGTTTTGATTAATGACGAAAAAAGAGTTTATCGAGTTAGTGGAATTGCGTACGAAAATCGCGAGTGTGTTCCCGTTTATCATCGCGTTTCTTTATTCGTTTGTTCTATTTAAACAAGTAAATGTGTTGAATATGCTGTTGTTCTTTATCGGGATGATTTGTTTTGATATGGCGACAACCGTGATGAACAATTTGATGGACTATGTGAAAGCGAAAAACTCTGATTACCGCGATAATCATAATGTGATTGGAACGAGTAGCCTCACTGTGAAGAAAGCATGGCAAGTCTTCGGGATTCTGTTTGCGGTGGCAGCAGTTGTCGGTTTGGTACTTGTAGCGCGCACGAATATTCTTCTATTAATTGTCGGTTCGATATGCTTCTTCATCGGTGTGTTTTATACATTTGGACCAATTCCGATTTCTCGAATGCCTCTTGGTGAAGTGTTATCTGGGTTTACGATGGGGTTCGGGATTTTCTGGATTACTGTATTTTTAAATGTGCCAGAAGGAACGGTTTTTGCAGGCGTTGTGTTAGACGGAAGTATTTTAACGATGCAGCTAGATATTATTGCTCAGTTGAAAGTGTTCCTATTATCTCTGCCGCTCGTTTGTACAATTGCTAATATCATGTTAAGTAACAATATTTGTGATTTGGAAACAGATATTACCAACCACCGTTATACATTGGTGTACTATATTGGGAAGAAACAAGCTCTAGTGGTGTATCAAGTGCTTTACGCGATTGCGTTTGGCGCGATGGTACTTGCGGTATTATTAGGAGTTGCGCCTTGGATTCTTCTTGGGGTGCTAGTAGCTGGCGTTCCTGTGTATAAACATATTCAACAGTTCAAAGGCTGTTCAAGAAAAGAAAACGACTTTTGCGTTAGCGATTAAAAACATGGTAATGATTCATTCATTGCAAGCCGTGCTATTATTCGTTGCGGTCCTTTTCTTCAACTAGTATGTACTTGACAAAGCAAGTTCATTTCCTTATGATTAAATAGATATGGATTTATAGAAAGTAGTGAAAATATGGCTCAGAAAAAAGCGGCGTTAGCTTGTAGCGTATGTGGTTCAAGAAACTACACGATTACGCTTGGACAAAACCGACGAGTAGAACGTCTTGAAATTAAAAAATTCTGCAAGTATTGCAACAAACAAACACTACATCGCGAAACAAAATAAAAGGAAGAGGAGATTCGAAATGCGTTTTTTATCAAATGTTATTAAAGAGATGAAAAAAGTTACTTGGCCAACAGGTAAAGAAGTAAACAAATATACAATGACAGTAATTATGACAGTACTTGCTGCATTATGCTTCTTTGCAGTAGTGGACTATGGAGTGCATCAACTCATTACATTCCTTTTAAAATAATAGTACTTTAAAGTGATTAGTGATATACTAAGAGCAGTTGAAAAAAACCTTCGCTTATGAAGGTTTTTTTGTATGGAAAAATGTTGTCAACACTCAAGGAGGAGTATCAATGGAAAAAGAATGGTATGTATTGCACACTTATTCAGGTTATGAGAACAAAGTTAAATCAAATCTATTATCACGTATCCAAAGCATGGGTATGGAAGAAAACATCTTCCGCGTGATTGCGCCTGAAGAAGAGGAAGTAGAAGTAAAAGACGGTAAAACAAAAACAACTGTTGAAAAAACTTTCCCTGGTTATGTATTAGTTGAAATGGTCATGTCAGACCAAGCATGGTATGTTGTTCGTAACACTCCAGGCGTAACTGGATTCGTTGGTTCACACGGTGCTGGTTCAAAACCATCTCCATTATTACCAGAAGAAGTTGAAGCTATCTTAGGACGTATCGGTGAAAAAGTTCATGCTCCAGTTGAATTAAATGTATCTGTTGGAGACTACGTCATTATTACTGAAGGTGCCTTCAACGATATGAGCGGTAAAGTAGTAGAACTTGACCACGAAAAACAAAAAATTAAAGTGGCGATTGAAATGTTCGGTCGTGAAACAATTGCAGACTTAGAGTTCCACCAAGTGAAAGAAGATGACTCTTATTAACATGTATCCTACAATGTTAGAACGATTTATTCGATATGCGAAAATCAATACGCGTAGTGATTTAAAATCAACAACGATTCCTACGACAAAGAGTCAATGGGAATTTTTAGAAATGCTTCGTGACGAGTTAGTGGAGTACGGCTTTACAAAAGTAGAACTTGATCCAGAGGACAGCTATTTAGTGGCTTTGCTTCCAAGTAACTTAGAAGAAGGGGCTACAGCGCCTGCGATTGGATTTATCGCTCACGTCGATACAGCGGATTTCAATGCGGAAAACATCGATCCACAAATTCACGAGAATTATAATGGGGAAGATGTGGTGCTCCATGCTGAGAAGAATTTGGTAATGACGGTCAGCGAGTTTCCAAGTTTGAAGAACTACATCGGCGAAACGTTAATTACGACAGACGGAACAACATTACTTGGTGCCGACGATAAGGCAGGTCTCGTTTCGGTATTAGAAGCGTGCTTGTACTTAATGGCGCACCCAGAGATTCCGCACGGCGATATTTGGTTAGCGTTTGGTCCGGACGAAGAAATCGGAAAAGGCGCGCACCGTTTCAAAGCACAGCGTATGCCTGCAAAATTTGCCTACACTTTAGACAGTGGAGTCGTAGGGAAGCTAGAATATGAAACGTTCAATGCGGCTCGCGCAGTGGTAACGATTCATGGGACCAGTGTTCACCCAGGCCAAGCCAAAGATGTGATGGTGAATGCGTTGGCAGAAGCAGCAAAACTATTTGCACGTATGCCAGAAGATGAAGTGCCAGAACGTACAAGTGGGTACGAAGGCTACTTTATGTTATCGAAACAATCAGGCGACATCGGTAAGGTTGAGTTGGAATATATTATTCGCGATCACTCAATGGAGAGATTCGAAGAGCGAAAAGCGCAGTTCCAACAAATCGTCGATGCGCAAAATACAACGTATGATGTGCCTCGTATCGAATGCACGATTTACGATGAATACTATAATATGTATGAAATCTTAAAAGACGATATGACTTCGGTTGAAGTAGCGATTGAGGCTTATAAAGAATGTGGGATCACGCCAGACATCCAACCATTCCGTGGAGGGACAGATGGATGTATTATTACCTATAAAGGAATTCCAACTCCAAACTTATTTACCGGAGCAGAAAACCTTCATGGGCAATACGAATTCGTAACCCTCGAAAGCATGCAAAAAAAGCCAGCGACGTTGTATTAAAAATTATTGAATTAGTCCAAAGAAAAAAACGGTTGAGTAATACCTCAACCGTTTTTTTTTAAGTAGAGAGAATATGCTGCATTGCAGAAGATGAATTTGTTATAATGAAATAAGTTTGAATTACTTATAAGGTGAAGGTGCTCTAAGGGAAGGATGTTATTAGTCTTATGTATTTACTGGTGCACGTCAATATCTGTATTCTTTGGAACAGTAATATCATTAAAAAGTAGAATCAATAAAAATAGAGAAATTGAGAATAGGCATGTCTGCGGAACAGCAAGCGTTGAGTACGCCAGTGTGGAATCATAAAGAATAGCTCTTCTTTAGTTATAACTACCAGTACAAAAGAGCCGACCAAGAAAAAGATTGTTCATTACACAGATTATCATTCAGTTAGCCCGCGAATACAGCCACGCGATTCACAATGGAAGGCAACTGGGCAGGTAGGAAGTTCTTTAGTGCGATAATTTCTTTGATGCTGTTTGTTCATGTTGTTCGCAACTATGTTTTTGCGATAAACCATTTTATTTTATGCCGTTGTATAGCCCTTTATTTCATCTATTATCTTCTGTGATATATAGTAGAAGTCTCAGCAAATGGCATTTTATTAAAGAAGAATAATATTAAAGAAGATAAGTTGGTAGTTGCTTACATTATTTTAAGCATGTAAATGAGTTTGCTTTCAGATTAGACGATGCTGTATAGTATCATTTCAAAACTTAAAACAGCTGTGTGCGGAACAAATATGGAGTGTAATAAAAAGAGCACTGAAGTCTGTTAATACGAGACTACTCAGCTGTACGCCGAAAAACAGGGGTCGAACCTGCGACCCACGTTACGGGAGAGTGCGTTGCCTGCCAACTGAGCTATTTCGGCGTTCTACATCAATTATACGAGTTCCCTGTACTGTAGTGTATCGAGATGAATTTATGTAAGAAATCCGACTTACTTGAGCATTTTAATAAAATAGAAAACTTTGAAATGAATCATATCGGTTGAAATTGATAAATCAGTTATGATAACTATTACTGTTGAGCGAACATTCGCTTATAAAACACTTTCAAAAACTTTGAAAAAGTTCAATGAAATCTGTTGACAGTAAAAATGTCCTGTGATAGGATATAGAAGTTGTTGAAAAACAACGATTGACCTTTGAAAACTGAACAAAGAAGACAAACCAAATGTGTAGGGACTTCATCTTTGGATGAAGAAACAACAATTTCTTATCTCTTAAAGAGATACAATAAGTCAGTAATTAAAATGAGCTTTTTCAAAGCTCATGAAAATTCAAATTTTTTTCATGAGAGTTTGATCCTGGCTCAGGACGAACGCTGGCGGCGTGCCTAATACATGCAAGTCGAACGAGAGCGACCGGTGCTTGCACTGGTCAATCTAGTGGCGAACGGGTGAGTAACACGTGGGTAACCTGCCCATCAGAGGGGATAACATTCGGAAACGGATGCTAAAACCGCATAGGTCTTCGAACCGCATGGTTTGAAGAGGAAAAAGAGGCGCAAGCTTCTGCTGATGGATGGACCCGCGGTGCATTAGCTAGTTGGTGAGGTAACGGCTCACCAAGGCCGTGATGCATAGCCGACCTGAGAGGGTGATCGGCCACATTGGGACTGAGACACGGCCCAAACTCCTACGGGAGGCAGCAGTAGGGAATCTTCCGCAATGGACGCAAGTCTGACGGAGCAACGCCGCGTGAGTGAAGAAGGTTTTCGGATCGTAAAAACTCTGTTGTTAGAGAAGAACAAGTGCTAGAGTAACTGTTAGCGCCTTGACGGTATCTAACCAGAAAGCCACGGCTAACTACGTGCCAGCAGCCGCGGTAATACGTAGGTGGCAAGCGTTGTCCGGATTTATTGGGCGTAAAAGCGAGCGCAGGCGGTTCCTTAAGTCTGATGTGAAAGCCCCCGGCTCAACCGGGGAGGGTCATTGGAAACTGGGGAACTTGAGTGCAGAAGAGGAGAGTGGAATTCCATGTAGCGGTGAAATGCGTAGATATATGGAGGAACACCAGTGGCGAAGGCGACTCTCTGGTCTGTAACTGACGCTGAGGCTCGAAAGCGTGGGTAGCAAACAGGATTAGATACCCTGGTAGTCCACGCCGTAAACGATGAGTGCTAAGTGTTGGAGGGTTTCCGCCCTTCAGTGCTGCAGTTAACGCATTAAGCACTCCGCCTGGGGAGTACGACCGCAAGGTTGAAACTCAAAGGAATTGACGGGGACCCGCACAAGCGGTGGAGCATGTGGTTTAATTCGAAGCAACGCGAAGAACCTTACCAAGTCTTGACATCCTTGACCACTCTAGAGATAGAGCTTTTCCTTCGGGGACAAAGTGACAGGTGGTGCATGGTTGTCGTCAGCTCGTGTCGTGAGATGTTGGGTTAAGTCCCGCAACGAGCGCAACCCTTATTACTAGTTGCCAGCATTGAGTTGGGCACTCTAGTGAGACTGCCGGTGACAAACCGGAGGAAGGTGGGGATGACGTCAAATCATCATGCCCCTTATGACTTGGGCTACACACGTGCTACAATGGATGGTACAACGAGCAGCGAACTCGCGAGGGTAAGCGAATCTCTTAAAGCCATTCTCAGTTCGGATTGTAGGCTGCAACTCGCCTACATGAAGCCGGAATCGCTAGTAATCGCGGATCAGCACGCCGCGGTGAATACGTTCCCGGGTCTTGTACACACCGCCCGTCACACCACGAGAGTTTGTAACACCCAAAGTCGGTGAGGTAACCTTTTGGAGCCAGCCGCCTAAGGTGGGATAGATGATTGGGGTGAAGTCGTAACAAGGTAGCCGTATCGGAAGGTGCGGCTGGATCACCTCCTTTCTAAGGATAAACCTCAGTGCCGAAAGGTATTGAAGGTTATACGGAACCCTACAGGGTTTAGACTTCTTTTGTTTAGTTTTGAGAGGTTAAACTTCTCAAAACAAAAAGTTCTAAATGCGAACAAGGGCCTATAGCTCAGCTGGTTAGAGCGCACGCCTGATAAGCGTGAGGTCGATGGTTCGAGTCCATTTAGGCCCATTAGTTTGAATTTAGGGGCTAGCTCAGCTGGGAGAGCGCCTGCTTTGCACGCAGGAGGTCAGCGGTTCGATCCCGCTAGTCTCCATATCTGCTAGAAATAGCAGAGAATTTTGTTCTTTGAAAACTGAATACTATATCACAACAAATAACCAATTAATTTACCGAGAGTTAGAGTAACATCTAACGAAAAGAGTTTTTTAACAAAACGCAACGCTATGCGACATTTAACCAACGGTTAAGTGAATAAGGGCGCACGGTGGATGCCTTGGTACTAGGAGCCGAAGAAGGACGGAACTAACACCGATATGCTTTGGGGAGCTGTAAGTAAGCTAAGATCCAAAGATTTCCGAATGGGGGAACCCAACACCTTTCATAGGGTGTTACCAATGAGTGAATACATAGCTCATTAGGAGGTACACGCAGGGAACTGAAACATCTCATTACCTGCAGGAAGAGAAAGAAAAATCGATTCCCTGAGTAGCGGCGAGCGAAACGGGAGGAGCCCAAACCAACGAGCTTGCTTGTTGGGGTTGTAGGACTAGAACGTGAGAAGAAATCAAGATAGCAGAAGTGGTCTGGAAAGGCCCATCAAAGAAGGTGACAATCCTGTACGCGACATTTTGATGAACTCTACTAGCATCCTGAGTACGGCGGGACACGAGGAATCCCGTCGGAATCCGCCAGGACCATCTGGCAAGGCTAAATACTACCTAGTGACCGATAGTGAACCAGTACCGTGAGGGAAAGGTGAAAAGAACCCCGGGAGGGGAGTGAAAGAGTACCTGAAACCGTGTGCTTACAAGTAGTCAGAGCCCGTTAATGGGTGATGGCGTGCCTTTTGTAGAATGAACCGGCGAGTTACGTTTACATGCGAGGTTAAGATGAAGAGTCGGAGCCGTAGCGAAAGCGAGTCTGAATAGGGCGCATGTAGTATGTGGACGTAGACCCGAAACCAAGTGATCTACCCATGTCCAGGTTGAAGGTGCGGTAAAACGCACTGGAGGACCGAACCAGGGCACGTTGAAAAGTGCTTGGATGAGGTGTGGGTAGCGGAGAAATTCCAATCGAACTTGGAGATAGCTGGTTCTCTCCGAAATAGCTTTAGGGCTAGCCTCGGAATCAAGAATCGTGGAGGTAGAGCACTGTTTGGACTAGGGGCCCATCTCGGGTTACCGAATTCAGATAAACTCCGAATGCCATGTATTTATATCCGGGAGTCAGACTGCGAGTGATAAGATCCGTAGTCGAAAGGGAAACAGCCCAGACCACCAGCTAAGGTCCCAAAATATCTGTTAAGTGGAAAAGGATGTGGGGTTGCACAGACAACTAGGATGTTGGCTTAGAAGCAGCCATCATTCAAAAGAGTGCGTAATAGCTCACTAGTCGAGTGACCCTGCGCCGAAAAATGTAACGGGGCTAAACAGATTACCGAAGCTGTGGATTGGACCTTATGGTCCAGTGGTAGGAGAGCGTTCTAGGGCGGTGAAGCATGACCGTAAGGACATGTGGAGCGCTTAGAAGTGAGAATGCCGGTATGAGTAGCGAAAGACGGGTGAGAATCCCGTCCACCGAATAACTAAGGTTTCTGGGAAGGCTCGTCCTCCCAGGGTTAGTCGGGACCTAAGGCGAGGCCGATAGGGCGTAGTCGATGGACAACAGGTTGATATTCCTGTACTTCTATAAATCGTTTGAGCAATGGAGGGACGCAGGAGGCTAAGAAAAAGCGTACGACTGGAAGTGTACGCCCAAGCAGTGAGTCGGCTGATGAGTCAAATGCTTATCACGGATGCGACAAGCTGTGACGGGGAGGGAAGTTTAGTACCGAAGTTTCTGATGTCACACTGCCGAGAAAAGCTTCTAGCAAGATTTATAGGACCCGTACCGCAAACCGACACAGGTAGTTGAGGAGAGAATCCTAAGGTGAGCGAGCGAACTCTCGTTAAGGAACTCGGCAAAATGACCCCGTAACTTCGGGAGAAGGGGTGCTGGTAGCAATACCAGCCGCAGTGAATAGGCCCAGGCGACTGTTTATCAAAAACACAGGTCTCTGCAAAATCGAAAGATGACGTATAGGGGCTGACGCCCTGCCCGGTGCTGGAAGGTTAAGAGGAGAGGTTAGCGCAAGCGAAGCTTTTGAATTGAAGCCCCAGTAAACGGCGGCCGTAACTATAACGGTCCTAAGGTAGCGAAATTCCTTGTCGGGTAAGTTCCGACCCGCACGAAAGGCGTAACGATCTGGGCACTGTCTCAACGAGAGACTCGGTGAAATTATAGTACCTGTGAAGATGCAGGTTACCCGCGACAGGACGGAAAGACCCCATGGAGCTTTTACTGTAGTTTGATATTGAGTGTTTGTGTCACATGTACAGGATAGGTAGGAGCTGAAGAATCCGGGACGCCAGTTTCGGAGGAGGCAACGGTGGGATACTACCCCTGTGACATGACCACTTAACCCGCACCCTTACCGGGGTGGGAGACAGTGTCAGACGGGCAGTTTGACTGGGGCGGTCGCCTCCTAAAAATGTAACGGAGGCGCCCTAAAGGTTCCCCTCAGAATGGTTGGAAATCATTCGTAGAGTGTAAAAGGCAGAAGGGAGCTTGACTGCGAGACCAACAAGTCGAGCAGGGACGAAAGTCGGGCTTAGTGATCCGGTGGTACCGTATGGAAGGGCCATCGCTCAACGGATAAAAAGCTACCCTGGGGATAACAGGCTTTATCTCCCCAAGAGTTCACATCGACGGGGAGGTTTGGCACCTCGATGTCGGCTCATCGCATCCTGGGGCTGAAGTCGGTCCCAGGGTTGGGCTGTTCGCCCATTAAAGCGGTACGCGAGCTGGGTTCAGAACGTCGTGAGACAGTTCGGTCCCTATCCGTCGCGGGCGTTGGAAATTTGAGAGGAGCTGTCCTTAGTACGAGAGGACCGGGATGGACACACCGCTGGTGTACCAGTTGTTCTGCCAAGAGCATCGCTGGGTAGCTATGTGTGGACGGGATAAACGCTGAAAGCATCTAAGCGTGAAGCCCCCCTCGAGATGAGATTTCCCATCATTTTAAATGAGTAAGACCCCTGAGAGACGATCAGGTAGATAGGCTAGAAGTGGAAGTGCCGCGAGGCATGGAGCGGACTAGTACTAATCGGTCGAGGACTTAACCACGAGTTGTATAGTTGGTAGATTGATGGAGTTGGATATAGATTCAGTTTTGAAAGAACGAAAGTTTTTTCAGAAGATAAAGTGTGGTGACGATGGCAAGAAGGATACACCTGTTCCCATCTCGAACACAGAAGTTAAGCTTCTTAGCGCCGATAGTAGTTGGGGGTTTCTCCCTGCGAGGGTAGGACGTTGCCACGCTTTATATATAATGGAGGTTTAGCTCAGCTGGGAGAGCATCTGCCTTACAAGCAGAGGGTCAGCGGTTCGATCCCGTTAACCTCCATTGTTGAGTGATTAGCTCAGTTGGTAGAGCATCTGACTTTTAATCAGAGGGTCACAGGTTCGAGCCCTGTATCACTCATAGCCGGCTTAGCTCAGTTGGTAGAGCATCTGATTTGTAATCAGAGGGTCGAGGGTTCAAGTCCTTTAGCCGGCATTTAAATCAAATTGCGGAAGTAGTTCAGTGGTAGAACACCACCTTGCCAAGGTGGGGGTCGTGAGTTCGAACCCCGTCTTCCGCTTAGCCAATGTTAAACCATGGCCCATGCCGGGGTGGCGGAATTGGCAGACGCACAGGACTTAAAAATCCTGCGGTCAGTGATGACCGTACCGGTTCGACCCCGGTCCTCGGCATTAATTAAATATACAATGCACCCATAGCTCAATTGGATAGAGTACTTGACTACGAATCAAGCGGTTACAGGTTCGACTCCTGTTGGGTGCATTTTTTACTTACGGGAATTAGCTCAGCTTGGTAGAGCACTTGGTTTGGGACCAAGGGGTCGTAGGTTCGAATCCTGTATTCCCGATACGTAAACAAATGAGGAAGCTAGACGATGTGTCTAGCTTCTTTTTTTACCAAAAAATGCAAGATGATTGGCAAAAGGAAGTTTCTTTTGTATAATTAAAGTCAAATATAGTCAAGGTAAAAGGAGGAAGATGGATGCAAAATCAAAATCAAAATATGTCGGATTTGATTGAAAGTTACTTAAAGAATGTACTGCATAAGAATGAAACAGTTGAAATCAGACGCAGTGAGATTGCAGACCAATTCAATTGTGTTCCTTCCCAAATTAATTACGTGATTAATACCCGCTTTACGATTCAACAAGGGTATGTTGTTGAAAGTAAACGCGGTGGCGGTGGTTATATCCGCATTATGAAAGTAAATCTAGTGGACGAGATGGATGTCTTAAATGCTTTAGGAGATCTTGTTCCAGAAGAACTTTCAGAGCGCGAAGGCAATCATTTATTACAAAACTTATATGAAAATAAGCTGATCACAAAACGTGAGGCACAAATGATGTCACTCATGATGGAGAAGGATACATTCCCTTCAAACGTGAAGAATGCTGCAGAAGTGCGCAGTAATATGATGAAGAAACTGATTGATAATCTGAAATACCGTTAAAGAAGAAAGGAATAAACGCATGAGTGAAATTTTTACACCAAAAGCAAAGAGTGCAATGGTCTTAGCCGCAAGAGAAGCCATCCTGTTCAAACACCAAGCTGTGGGGACAGAACACTTACTATTAGGATTAATCCTTGAACAAGAAGGCATCGCGGGAAATGTGCTTCGTGGTGCAGGGTTGACTGCGGAAATCGTTCGTTCTGAAATCGAGTCACTCACAGGATACGGCTCAAACCGCAAGCAAATGGATCCGTACTTAATGCCATATTCACCAAGAGCGAAGAAAGTGATTCTATCGGCTACCGATGAAGCCAAACGCCTCGAAGTGCCACAAGTCGGAACAGAACACTTACTATTAGCCTTGTTACGTGAAGAAGTATTAGCAACGAAGATTCTCCGTGATAACCAAATCGACCCTCAAGAGTTGATGAAAGAAATCTACGGTAAAATCGGAATTCAACCTTCAAACGCTGGTTCTAAGAGAAAGGCACGCCAAGAGTCTTCCCAAGAAGGAACTCCTACATTGAACAGCTTAGCGCGTGACTTAACTGAATTAGCTCGTGAAGGCAAAATCGACCCAGTTGTTGGTCGTGAAGACGAAGTGCGCCGCATTATCCAAATCATCAGCCGTCGTACGAAAAATAACCCTGTCCTCGTTGGGGAACCAGGTGTTGGTAAGACAGCCATTGTTGAAGGTTTAGCACAACGCATGGTGAGCGGAGAAGTTCCAGAAGAAATCGCCGAAAAACGTCTGATGATGTTAGACATGGGTGCGGTTGTTGCGGGAACAAAATACCGTGGTGAGTTCGAAGAGCGCATGAAGAAAATCTTGGACGAAGTGTACCGTGAACAAGATGTCATTCTCTTTATCGATGAGTTGCATACTCTTATCGGTGCAGGTGGGGCAGAAGGTTCTATCGATGCTTCAAACATCTTAAAACCAGCGCTTGCTCGTGGGGAAATCCAAGTTATCGGTGCGACTACGCTTGATGAATACCAAAAATATATCGAAAAAGATGCAGCTTTGGAACGTCGTTTTGCCTCAGTTCATGTAAATGAACCTAGCGCAGACGATACGGTTGAAATCTTAAAAGGCCTTCGCAAACGTTATGAAGACCATCACCGTGTGGAAATCACAGACGCAGCGATTGAAGCGGCCGTTCAATTATCGGTTCGTTATATTACGTCTCGTAAATTACCAGATAAAGCCATCGATTTGATGGACGAAACAGCAGCAAAAGCTCGTCTAGACCGCAGTGGTAAACACTCACCGCTTCAAAAACTCGAAGTAGAAGTGGCAGAACTTGCAGTGAAGAAAGACGAAGCGATTCGTGAGCAAAAATTCGAAGAAGCAGCTCGTTTACGCAAGAAAGAACAAGCCAAACGCGACAAACTTGAAAAAAACTACGCAAAAAAAGTAGAAGTTGAAGCGAAACAAGAATTCGTCGCAGCCATCACAGACGAAGATATCGCAGAAGTGGTATCACAATGGACTGGAATTCCATTGAAACAAATGGAGAAAAAAGAAAGCGAACGTCTCGTGCATCTTGAAAAAGAATTGCACCAACGCGTCATCGGACAAGAAGAAGCTGTATCAGCGGTTGCACGTTCGATTCGCCGTGCTCGTAGCGGATTGAAAGATCCAAAACGCCCAATCGGTTCATTCTTATTCCTTGGACCTACAGGGGTTGGTAAGACAGAGTTAGCGAAAACATTAGCGGAAGCGATGTTTGGCGACCAAGACGCTCTCGTTCGTATCGATATGTCTGAGTACATGGAGAAACACGCAGTCAGCCGTTTAGTGGGTTCACCTCCAGGATACGTTGGATTCGATGAAGGCGGACAATTAACAGAGAAAATTCGTAACAAACCTTACTCTGTGATTCTGTTAGATGAAATCGAAAAAGCTCATCCAGATGTATTTAACATTCTGTTGCAAGTCTTGGACGACGGACATCTGACGGATTCGAAAGGACGTAAAGTTGACTTCAGAAATACGATTCTAATTATGACATCAAACCTTGGGGCAACGGCTCTAAGAGATGAAAAAGCAGTTGGATTTGGTGCGAAAACCGTACAACACGACCATACGGCAATGGAAAAACGCATCCGCGAAGAGTTGAAGAATGCGTTCCGTCCAGAGTTATTGAACCGTATTGATGAAATTATCGTCTTCCATAAATTAACGAAACCTGAATTACGTCAAATCGTTCAATTGATGACAAAAGACATTAAGACGCGTCTTGCGGAACTCAATATCGAATTGAAATTCACTTCAGGTGTCATCGATCTAATCGCAGAAGAAGGATTCGACCCAGAATACGGGGCACGTCCAATTCGTCGCGCGATTCAAAAGAAAATCGAAGACCCACTTAGTGAAGCACTCCTCAGCGGAGAAATTCGCTTCGGTCAAAAAGTGACAATCGGTTCTCAAAAAGGAAAAGTGACGATCAAAGAAACAAAAGTCGCTCCTAAAAAAGAAGCCGTAAAAGCATAAAAAATAATAAGAATAGCCACTTCTATGTGAATAGAAGTGGCTATTTTTAATAACTTTGTTTTTGCAAGAGTAGGTGGCCAAGCGTGAGGTCGTTCATGTCTTTGACGTTCAGCCCTGTTTGTTCCGCAAAACGATCGATGCGGTATTGCAAAGTATTACGGTGTAAGAAGAGTTTTTTTGGCTCGCCTTCGAGACATTTCCATGAGCGTCCCAGAGAGCCTCAATCAACTCTTTCACGTCGTCCTCGCTTAATAAGAGAATCAACTCGTCGGCAATCGGTGCGATGTCGACCAATGCGTTGGCAATCGCCCATAATACGACCGGCGCAAACTCCAGACTGGAGCGCTTGTGCGAATGCATTAAGTATTCTACAAAGAGCGCTTTTTCTGCTTGATAGAGAAGTGGCACACGGCTTGATGTTGCCCAGCGGTTTCCGATAAAGAGTTGTAATTCCACGGCAAAGTCGTCCTCGATGGCGGATTGCACTTCAAAGAGCGTGCTTGCAAGCGATGTTGCGACTTCTGGATTCACGACTAGCGTGTAATGATGGCGGAAGTTTGAAGATGGCAAGGGCGCCGACGGTTAAGTTCTCGACAAACTCCATCCAGTCCTTCTCGTGGAAGACACCTTCTTGCTTTGGAAATACCGCCAAGTGGATGCATTGGATATACGCAGTTGGAGTTGGCAATGCGCCTTTTCCTTCCAAGTACGCAAGCCAAGGATGCGTTGGGATTGACGTTTTTGTCGGTTGTGTATTTAAGGTTTCGATGAGGAATCGTTCGCGCTCAGTTAGGCTCGATTCTAAGAGATAAATCACTTCGCCGTTCAGTGTTACAGGAACAGCGTCTTGACCGTTTTCTCCAAGAAGAGCGTCCGGGAACAATTCTTTCCAAGTCTTTTTCATAAGAACTCCTTTTTTAAAAGTGTTTGCCTCTTAAGTATACACGTTGTTGCCTAGAGAATAAAGGTTCTTATACTATGATTTTATAAAGAAATTCGGTAGAATAAGACATATAGTCAATATAAGGGGGATACGAAATGTCAACAGAATGGTCATTAAAAGAAATTTACCCTTCATTTGAAAGTGAAGAGTTTCAACGTGACTTTGAACGTTTTTCAAACTTTAGAGAGGTATTCAACGGCTTAACGCTCGAAGATAACTTAGAGTCTATCAAAGCGGCAATTGCAGCGCTAGAAGAGTTCAGCGTATTAAGCAGCCGTCTTGGAAACTATATTAATTTAACATTAACTGCGAACACAACAGACGAAACAGCGAATAAATACCGTACTTTATTCGGAAATGCGTATGCTGCGTTAAACAGTGCGTATACAAAAGTCTATAAATTTATCGGAAGCGTGGAAACAGATATCACAGCCGACGAAAATCTAAAAGACTACGAATTCTACTTTGCAGAAGCGAAGAAACAATACAAACATCTATTATCAGATGAATTAGAAGATGTGATTGCGAAATTCTCTATCAGCGGTGGCGACGGTTGGGAACAACTTTTCGAAGCGATGACTTCAGGCGTTGAAGGCGAATTTAAAAGGCGAAAAAAAGTAACGCTTAGCGAAATTCGTAATATGGCGTATGATGCGGATGCAGCGGTTCGTAAAGAAGCGTACGAAACAGAATTGAAGATGTACGATACGATCAAAGAACCAATCGCATTTGCCTTAAACAATATTAAACAACAAGTATTAACAGAAACAAGCTTTACGTGGTTTCGAATCTCCACTAGCGCAAACATTAGAAGCATCTCGTATGTCTCGTAAAACATTGGATGCCCTTCTTGAAGCGATTCGCGAATATTTACCACAATTCCGCGCTTACTTAAAACATAAAGCAGCACTCTTAGGTCATGAAAATGGATTACCATTCTACGACTTATTTGCACCAATCGGAGAAAGCTCACGTCGTTTCACAATCGAAGAGTCGAAAGAATTCTTATTAGAAAATTTCAAAGGCTTCTCAGAAGATTTAGCCGAGATGACAAAAGAAGCTTACGAAAACAACTACATCGACTTCTTACCACGTAAAGGAAAAGTAGGGGGCGCGTTCTGTAGCAACCTACCATTCATCAAACAATCACGTATCTTAACAAACTTCTCTGGTTCATTAAGCGACGTTGTGACAATTGCGCACGAATTAGGACATGCGTACCACGGTTTACACATCGAAAACCACCGTGTATTAAACCAAGAGTACTCAATGCCTGTTGCTGAAACTGCGTCAACATTCAATGAAAATATCGTGATGAATACAGTGATTAGCGAAGCGAGCGATGCTGAAAAAGTAGCGTTATTGGAATCACAATTACAAGATACAACACAAATCATCGTGGACATCTACTCACGTTACTTATTCGAATCAGCAGTATTCGAAAACCGTGAAAAGAGCTTCATGTTCTCGAAAGATTTAGAACAATTAATGTTGGATGCGCAAAAAGAAGCATACGGCGACGGATTAGATCCAGACGCAATGCATCCATATATGTGGGCTTGCAAACCGCACTACTACAGCAGCGGCTTAAGCTTCTACAACTTCCCATACGCATTCGGAGGATTGTTCTCTAAAGGGTTATATGCGATCTATCAAGAGCAACCTGAAGGATTCGTTGAGAAATATCAAGAGTTATTGCGTGCGACAACTGTGACTTCTGCGGAAGATACTGCGAAGGTGTTGGGCGTGGATGTGACGGACAGCGCATTTTGGAAGAAAGCATTGCGCAAGTTGCCGATAACATCGAGCAGTTCATTGCGCATCTCCAGACAGCAAAAGCATCTTGCGATGTTGGTCTGAACTCGTTGGGCTAAAATCGTGAGTGCTATTGAATAGTGTTAGGCACGAGCCCTTTCGAGACGTCTTCGCAGCGATCATTATAGCTGAACAGGCGGCTGGGCCATACGTCTGGGCCCCTATCGAGCTCAGGTGACTCGCAGGAAACTAAATTTCCCAGGAGTCGCACCCGCATCGCATCGCACGCGCTATGATGATTGCTGCGCAGAATCCGACGGGCTCTTTCGTACTGCTGGTGCTTTATTTCTGTCTCATTCCCTGCGAAGACAATCGGTCGGTTCGCAAGACGTTTTATGCTTTCCTTTTGATGAACTGCTGGGATGTGATCGCCAATGCTTTAGGAAAGGGACCGCAAAGGTGCTGTGCTGAAGCGAGTGGTACTAATGGGTGGCCAGTATCGTGAGGGAGGGTGGTGTTCTGGAGGAGCGTTAAAGGGTCTTTTATTGATTTTAACCGATTTTTATTTGTGCATCTAGTAAAAGAGAGTACCATTAGAGTATCAACCTTAGGGAGATGAAGTGATGTTTACGCTAACAAAGGTGACGAAACAATATAAAGAAAAATTTTCAAAGTAAGCCAGAGCGTATCGTGGCGCAAAAATGCTGCGGTAGAATGGTTTGAAAATGGTGCCACGAAACGGTCGCTTCTGGTTGTGGAAAATCAGCCGCGTGGCCTGATTGATTTTGGAACACTGGTGCAGCCAACCAAAAGGCTCTGGTCGTTGCTGGATGTTTGCGGCGCTTAATACGTTCCGCCACAGACTCTTTAATAACTTCAAGCTCGAAGAATTTGAACTTTCCAAGTTATACATTTTTCTGGGATAAATATGAAAAGGCTAATTATTTCTCCATGAAAATATTTAAAACAGCGGCGAAAACCTGCTGACAAGCCGCAATGTAGTTTTCCTACAAACACCTCAACAAGACGCAGGCAATGGATACGACCATCTATCTTCAAGAAATATGGTTACAGCCAAAAGAGTGTGATGCTCGAAAAGCTCAAGCTCGGCTTCAAAGCGATTTGAACAAATACTTAAATAAAAACCTTTTACTAAGACGCAAAGTTTGCGTCGACTTAGTGGCACGTGGGAGCCATGAAGAGGAAAATCAATGAAACACGCAAACAATTAATGCAAGAAGTGCATGATTGTCTTAGAGTGACTGTGAACCGCCAGGAAACATTTCGACTTCGAATATCGCGATAAAGACAAGGAATTCCACCGTCACTTGAATTTGACACCACAGCTTTTTCGGAACAATTCGTGGCTTAGATTTGACGGCACGAGGCGTGTCATCATCAACTGCCAACAGCGGACAAACCATTCAACCGTTCATATACTGTTGACATGCTTGGAAATGTCGTTGGCAACTCGCAAGTTTTCGGCCGAACCTTGATATGGCAACGTTCAAAGAGAAGCGACTCGCCACCAGAACAAGGCGAGTCAGTCTTGGTCTCGGCTAGTGACGTGGTCAATCTTTCAAAACCGCGGTAACGGCCGTGCGTTGAATAACTTCGACCTTGAAGGCTTAACTGCGTACGACTATTCACTTACTAAAAAGGCTAGAACGTCTTGAATACGGCGATAGCTTAATGACACGCGATGGGTATTAACAGGGTGAACCTTGTGGATGGAAAACCAAATCGTTGGAAAAGTGGAAACAGTTGGGGTGAAGAATCTGTTGAAGGGTTCTGGATGATGAGCGATAGTGGATGGATGAGTATACGCGATTGTTGTCAGAAAAGAGTTTCTTAAAAGTGCAACTCGACGCTTGAAACAGCGAACCAATTGTGTTAGCGCTCATGGATCGCGTGGGTTCTTAGCGTAAGGACAGAATTTATATAAAAACATTAATCAGTTCCACTCTCAACATCTTCGGATGGCTAATAGTGGTAAATGGTGATACCACCTGGAGCCTGTAGTCTCCAGGTCTCTAAGTCAAACAGCTGCTAGGGAAATAAATTTCTTAAAGTCGCTGCATATCATATTGGTGTATTTGTCTCCATGAATACCACTATGCATAATCTGAAGATGTCGTTCCACTGAACAAGCTTGGTGGTCATCAACTGTCTCTTACGCCAGTAATTCCGGTGCACATACTGGTTGTAAAGTGTCGCGGAGCGTCTTTGCTGAAAGTGAGAAGGTGCAGGGACGTACTCACATATAGTCACTAACAAATGCTGTGAATTGGGCAATGAGGTGGGCAGTAAGGCCCGGGACGCTTTATCCACCTTTTGGTTTAGTTGCGTTATTTCGCTTGCGGAGCGATTCGACTGGGTCTTTCGCGCGGACGATGCGTGAAGGGATGAGACCAGCTAACATGGTGGGGAGCGATGGAGATATCCAATTAGGATACGCTGCTTCCTGGTAATTGCGCCACGTTTTCCACGTTTGTCATTTTCGCAACGACGGCATTGATAGAATTGTCGCGCGAGGGCGTAATGGCGATGCCGAGCACCCCGGAGATAAATCCTTCGATGGCTGTTTCGGCGGTGAAGATGCGACGGATGTCTTCTTCGAAGCCCCCATTGCTAAGTGGTGGATTCGATTTTCGTGTCGTGTCGAGAACCGAGGATGTACGTGATGCATCGCAATCATAATCGATGATACGATGAGCGATGGCAACAAAAACCAACGAGTACGGTTGTAATCACGCCCACCATTGTCGTAATCGAAGACTACGATGGTTTGAATATCGTCGGAGTAGGTGAGCACTTTTGTCGTCTTCGCCGGCGTCTTTTTCGCTGACGTTATATGGGCGTGATGGAAGCGTCTTTCAACTCTTGTTTTGTTGGAACGAAGAGGTGTAGAAATCGGATGGCAGCCGGTTTGGATTTGTCGATGACACCCAGTTTCGCGAGGTTTTTCCTCGTAAGTGAAGCGCCGAGTTTTCGTTGTATTGTTGGATGATTGCGCTTGTTGTTCAGGCGTCAGGTGACCAATGATCTTCTTCGGTTAAATCAGCCGAATTGAATGGTTTTATCTTTGGCAAAATGGTTTACCAGCAAATACATTGATGGTTGGGCTGGCTTCGTTCTTTCACGATGTCACTGTTTCTGAATTTGTTCGAAGTGTAATCGATAAGGGCGCTTCGCGTGTCACACCACCGCAGGAGAGTACTAGAACTTGTGCCTTCTTTTTGACGAAGAACGCCGACGATTTTAAGCTCGAGGTCATTCTCGATTTGCGTCTCATGTAGGCTTTGTCATCAATTTTATTCATCCATTGGTTGTTTTTCACGAAACGGCTTTCGTGTTCACAACGGCTTTGAATGTTTTTCCGATGAAATCACTATATTGATACGTTTGTGATTTAAGTTCGTCGGTTTCTTCCACATCGTTTAATTCGCTAGGGTCTTTGATGCGTAAGCTATGCAAAGGAGCAGGTCGCTAATTTGTTATCTTCATCGACGATAAGGACGATTTTCAGATTTATCCTTCGGAAGACGACCTTTCTAGCACATCGTATTGCGCAGCTCCAGCATGGTTTCGTCGCTGGAAAAGTTGGCTCCAATAGTCGATGTTTTGCAAGTAGCTCTTTAACCGTTTGGTTCGTGTATCGACTTCGCTTGATAGGGTTTGACGGAAGAATGCTCTGGACCGTTTGATGTGTCGCTAGCGTAAATGTACGGTTGCAGGTTGTATTGGTAACGAATGTCTGTCGTTTTGCGACTTTCGGATGCGCGTTCGTCCAAGTATGTCTTGAAGGATGCGATGTCGTTTTTCCCAATTTGTTTTTCAATAAATTCGTCAACACGTATTGACACCGAGCTCGTTATTGTCTTTATAAGGCTTATCGCTTAAATCCGGAGAGTGTCGCTCAGGTTACTGTGGTTCTGCTCCTAATCGTCAGCGGAAGAGAGACGAGGGTGTCTCACTTCTTCTCTTCACTAGTCGCTCACACCGTTTGAGAGAGCTAGAATAAGGGCAATCCTCGATAATCCCGATGGAACCGGCAAGCTGCAGTCGAGGAAGGCAATGACCTTTCTTCGTCAATAAGTTATTAAACGAAAGCGCATGTCATAAAGCTCATCTTCGCTTCGTGAAATGAATGTCCCCTGTTTAGGTTCTTCGGTTGATTCGTAATGGATTTGAGTCCTTAAGATATTTGCATCTAGTACTTGTACAGGCTCGAGTGAGTACGTCTGCCAGTTCCGGGTTATGCGTACCATGATTACGAGACGTTCCTTGGCGATGTCTTTTAATAACTCCATGAGTTTGAACAGAAGTCTCAGAATCGAGCGCTCCTGTTTGTTCGTCGGCTAAAACGACTTTTGATTATTGACAACGCACGCGCAATCGCAATCCGTTGCATTTGTCCCCAGACATTTGGTCGGTTTCTTATATAAATGGTCAACTCCAACGCGTTCTGAGCGCGCTGATGGCACGTTTCTTGCGTTCCGCTTTGGAACACCAGAGAGTGTCATTGCAATCTGACGTTTGAGAAATGGGTTTGTGGCCGATAAGATTATACGACTGAGAAGACGAATCCGATGGTGTGGTTTCTAGCTATCCCAATCGCGGTCTTTAAATTGCTTTGTTGATTTTCTCCTGATGAGTAAATCATCCCGATGTGTATTGGTCGAGTCCACCGATGATATTTAATAGGTGGTTTTCCCTGAACCCGATTGTCCCGGAGAATCGAGACGAACTCACTTTTTCACGGAAGCGAATTCGAGACATTTCATCAGCGTGAAACTCTTGATTAGCTGTATGATAAACTTTGAAATATGTTGCAGTTGTAGGCATCGAGTCCTTTTCATCAATGACCCTAGTGTACCACGTTGAAGGACTCGGCATAGGGATCAGTAGGAATTTGTGTAAAAGTTGGTAGGGAAGAAATATTGAAACTCTTTATAAAAATCTGTGTAATAGGAATACAACACAGGATACAACCCATGACAACAATTGATAAGTGAGTCTGATGGAGCAAGCGAAAAGAAGTTTTTAAAAGAATGCTTACTGTCCGTATTCAAAAATTCTCGGTAGGAGCTGCGGTTTATATAAAGATGGCATGCGTGATTACTGGGAGCAAATATTGAGAATGTATCGTTTGGGAGTGACAAACCGCAGAACGTAGCGCGATTTTCTACTGAGCCTTCTCAAGTGCCACCGTAAAGCTATGATATTTTAGCGATTGCCGTTGCGGGAGAAACGAAGATTCTTACCACCAAACACTTTTGTCGTCAAGTGATGGTTGAGTTCTGTGGACCAGATACTCCTGGTATTCTTATTGAATGGAAAAGGAAAGTTTTAGAATTACGTCTAGAAGAATTAGTTCTTATTCATTCGTTAGCTAGTATAGTAATGATATTTGAAGAAAATGAAGAGCTCGTCGGTGCTTCGTTTCTGTCCAAAAATTGAAAAATAAAATTCGACGGGGTTTGTTGATGATTCCAAAACTGAATAGAATATAATCGCCTTCAATTTCTAATGATTGAATGATATAAAAAGTTATTCAGCTGGTTATTTACAGAATGACACAACAATGCTGATCGATTGGCTAGAATCATTTGTAAAGGGATCTCCTATAAAGAGAGGCACTCTTATATCAAAATTTGTTGGTTTTCCGCAGTGAAATGAGTTCTCGTATAAAATTTTTCGCGCGATTTTAGCATCTAAAGAAATTAAAAATGTAGATTCTGCTACACTGAAAAGAAATGATCTGAGGATCCAGCGGATGGGTGATGAACAGTAGAATGTACCAGTGACTACTGACTTAGCAGTCTTGCAGAGAGGTTTTCTTAAAGCTTTGAGACTTTGGCTCAATGATGCCCTATAACAGCTTTACTGGCCATTCGCTGAAGAAGGATTACCCAACGAAAATTAACTTACGTTAATTTTGATTTTAGTATTCGTTCTGCTTGCAACTGGGGGAGAGTGATTTATGCAAGTCAACCAAATAGGTTTACACATCAGGAGTGTACGATGTATCAAATCCAGAGAAATTAAAAGAGAGAAGAGTGGCGCAGGGCTTGACGCAACAAGAGCTCGCTAATGCACTCGGCGTCTCTAAGCGAGGCTTTATTCTGCATGGAGCGTGGAGAAGGTGCCGCTTCCGGATAAGGTAGAACAGCTGGAGAAGCTTCTATCTGTGCCAAAGGGATATTTACAGAAATAGAAATTGTGATTATACTGACACGCTCACGCCACCCAACCATGAGAAGGCGGTGCGCTGTGCAAGCGCCTTAGCAACCGAGGAACAAAAAAGCCAAAAGTGGTGCTGATGAAGAAGAAAACTGCCAGCGTATCATGTGTACGAGAAGATGTCGGTCAGATTGGGGCGACGACTATGCACAACGACCGAGACACGAGATACGGTTTAATACGATGAAGAGTTGGCACATGATTTTGCGTCATGGGTATCGGGGACTCTGATGGAACCACGCTATCATAATGGATCGGTGGCGCTCATTCGTGAGACGGGATTTGATTACGATGCGGTTTATGCGGTAGATGGAACGGACTGACGTTTATTAAGCGTGTACCGAAAGAGGACGGGTTGCGTTTAGTCATCGTTTAACCCCGACACGCGGATTTATTTGTCGCGATGAGGAAGAACCACGAGGTGGTAGGGAATGATTGTTGGAAACTTTTACTGCCGTTGGAGTGATAAAGATGCTGCTGACTATTCGGAAGGAACCGAGAAGCGACATTGCCTTTGTGACATGAAGTCCTTTTACGCGAGTGTGGAATGTGGCAAGAGGGCTGCATCTGTTGAAGACGTCGCTGTGCGTGATGAGTCGTGCGGATAATTCGGCGGGGCTTGATTTTAGCGTCTTCCCAACGTTTAAAGGTCTTTCGGGAAATCCAATGTCTGGTCGTCATGAGTTACCCTTTGATGTCAAAACACGCAAGTTTTAGTTATGCCAATACGCCGTCAAGGAATCGAAGCGACGCCGCAGTATGCGGTTTATCGAAGGCTGGGCGAAGGTGACCCCATATCGTGCCGCCCGGATGGACGAGTATATTAAAGGTGAACATGCAAAACTCAACGCGTCTTTCAAAAACTTCGGTGGGCCAGAGGATATTTCCGTATTCGATTGATGAAGGGTTTGTTGATTTAACGTCGTCGCTGAATTATTTTGGCCGATGATACCGTCTCAGACGGGAAAGCTCGGACCAGGTGTCTCGCGGATATTCAACGGGCGATTTGAAGGAGACCGATTTACTCGACGGTTGGTATGTCGAATCGAATCCGCTGGCCAAATTACGCTCGATAATGAGGCGAAGAAGATTCCGCATATGCGAGCGAACTGGTCGCAGCAAAGATGTCGAAGAGAAGAAGTCTGGGATTCCAGAGATGACCGATTTCGTGGAATAGGTTCGCGGATGGAGAAGCGGTTCAACGCACTCAGGGATTTGATTCGATTCGTGAATTGGCGATGCCAACTGGACCGATTGAACAAGCGCTTGCGTCGTGGCTTAGACGTGGTTTTCACGCAATGGCATCGATGAGAGTAATGTGCATGTGCCGTACCGTCCGAAATGAGAGGACTCAACTCGCAGGTAGCTTCCACGCACCAGCGTCCGCCAGCAAGATATTGAAATCGTGCACGCGAGATGGCAGAGCAGGTGGCGATTGAATGCGCAGAATTAAGAAGAAGGCGACGTGTTGTTTCGATTCGATGGGCTACTCGCATGACAGCTTGTCGTCGATACAGGCGCAGCGCAAAATTGACCGACGAATCGCACTTCGGTGTTATCGGAAGTGGTGTTGGAACCCTTTCGTAAGAAATACAAAGGAGGTGCGGTGCGTAATGTGGCGGTGCGGTATTCCGGATTTGTCGAAAAAGCTTGGACTCATTTCACTATTCGAAGATATTGAAGCAGTTGAGAAAGAAAGGCTCCAGACGGCGATTGATACGGTCCGCGACCAACGGCTTCACCTCGCTTTTGAAAAGGGAACGCGCTGGAAGGTGGTTCGCGGTGGTGGTAGCAAGGTCTGGTCGAGGCATTCCGCTGGAGGATTGAGCGGTTTGAAATAATGGAAGAGCGCGTCGGCCGTATCGCTCGGCAAGAGAGCACAATATCGCGTAGCATGGAAGTGATGGGATTTTTCCTGTCTGAACATACGACGTCCCTAAAGATGAAAAGAAGCTATCGACCGGACGAGCATCGCTGACGATGGAAGAGAAAATGGATCTGCTGCATCGCACCATATGTTTGGCAGTTGCAGCCAGCACTATGGTGCCGTATCGGATGATGCGACAGACGCTCATTGGCGAGAGTGAAATTGTACGAGAGTGAAATCCCGCTGAAAACGAGAAGAAGGCTACCGCCGCATTGCGGTGGAAGACAGTTCTGCAACCAGTTGGTGGAAGGGTGAAATGAATATTGGGAATGAGTACGGTACCAGAGTAATCGAGGAAACTATGACGAAGATAAAAACTACAAAGTGTGCACGTAAGAATAAAAAGAAGATACCAAAAACAAGCAGAAGCAATTTTAGGGAGAATTGGGAATTTCTTGAGACGGTATGATAGGAAATGTTTTATAGACAAATTATCCTAACGAAAGGAATTCCTTTTGTAGGTAGCTATCAAAATGTATCAATGTCACGTGAGGAATTGACAAACTGAAGAATTTGACAAGATGATGAAAGTAGCTATTAAGCAAGTAGCAGAAGGCCAAAACAACACCGGTAGAAGAGTTTTTGAGGAACTGTATCAAGGGTGTAGAATAACCTACTCAAAACACTGTTTTCAGAGTGTCCAATAATGGGTTCGCCCGTTATTCACTAGAGTTGACGGGGGCGTTACCAGTAGAGAATAGTCGTGTTGTAATTGTGAAGCACCACAGCTACAACTGCTCGGATTAGAGTACAAAAGACCGGAATCGGCACTTTAAACTGGCGAGTCTTAGTCTAAAAATAGGAGGTGCAATATGTACGCAATCGTAAAACTGGTGGAAAACAAGTTAAAGTTGAAGTTGGTCAAGCAATCTGCGTTGAAAAATTAAACGCAGAAGCTGGCGACAAAGTAACTTTCGAAGAAGTAGTATTTGTAGGTGGAGATGACGTTAAAGTTGGTGCTCCATTCGTAGTAGGTGCAACTGTTGAAGGAACTGTTGAAAAACACAGGTCGTCAAAAGAAAGTTGCACTTTCAAATACAAACGTCGTAAAGACTCACACCGTAAACAAGGTCACCGTCAACCTTATACAAAAAGTTGTTATTGACGCAATCAACGCTTAATCACGATGATTCAAGTGACTGTACACAAGAAGAACCAACGTATCGTTTCCTTTTGAAATGACTGGTCATGCAAACTTTAGTGAACATGGTTCAGATATCGTTTGCGCAGGGTATCGGCTTTAGCCATTACAACCGTGAACAGCATTGAGAAGTTAGCAGGATACCAACCGATTGTCGAAGTCGACGAGGTTGAGGGTGATACTATATATGGAAGTTATGAAGACTTGACGAAAGAGCAAGAACATACAACTCAAATTTTATTAAATAGTCTATTACTAGGGTTAGAAGATATTCAATCGGAATATCAAGACTTTCTAGCTGTAACTGTTGCATAATCAATCAAGGAGGTGCAACTATGTTAAAAGTGAATTTACAATTATTCGCCCATAAAAAGGGGCGGTTCTACATCAAACGGACGTGACTCACAAGCGAAACGTCTAGGTGCTAAACGTGCTGACGGACAATTCGTTTCAGGTGGTTCAATTTTATACCGTCAACGTGGAACAAAAATCCATCCAGGTGAAAACGTAGGTAGAGGTGGAGACGATACTTTATTTGCTAAAGTAGACGGAATTGTACGTTTCGAACGTAAAGGCCGTGACAAAAAACAAGTATCTGTATATCCAGTAATCGCTGCTGAATAATATTGAGTAGGATGTGACATTCAGTCACATCCTTTTTTTTAAGAAAAATGAGAGTTTTAAAAAGTACTACGAACGTTTTCAGATGTCTCTATAATTGCTATACTAGCTGTATCGGAGGAAGCCTTGCGTCTTCCTTCCTCTCAAGCTTCAAACTGACTCTAGGAAATGAATTTCCAGAGTCAGTCATTCACATTGAGTACAATCGCTAGTATTGCTATTATAGAATCTGAACGTTCTGCGTAGTTTTGTTAGCAAAAAATGTGAATGAATCTATTTCATATTATTCAAAGCTCAAAAACTCTTAAAAAATAGAAGGAGGATTCTTATCGAAGCAGGTAAAGAAATCAAAGCGTTCGAAGAATTGGCAAAAGCTGTAGAGGTGCTTCAAAAAGAAATCGGTTATTCGAATGTAGAGGCGCTAGGGTGAGACGTTACAAAATATCGTGGGCAACAACACTGCGCAACAAGTCGAAGGATTGCCAAGTAACGAAGTCGCTGAAAAGAATTAAAACAAAGCGTATAAACAATTAGATTTAACAAGCTATTCGAGTGAAGAGATTCGCCGAATGATTCAATTCACGTTCTTAAAAGCCGCTAAAGGAAGATGACTTTACAAATGAACCATCAAATGACGCCGGATGCTATCAGCTTACTCGTGGCGTATATGATCGACCAAATGACGAAGAAAGACGAGCCACTGCAAATTGCAGACTTTGCGGCAGAGTGCGGAACTTGCTCAGCACGATTCTATTATTCTTACAATCTGCTGGCAAAACTGTGAGTGCAACAGCCATCGATAATGACGGTGCTTGTTCACTTAGCCTTACAAGCTTTCGCCTTAGAACAGTTGGATGTGAAGACTTCCCTTACAAGATGGCTTTGCAAGATTCACTCGTGGATCCACAAGACTTCGTGGTGAGTGATTTACCAGTCGGCTACTATCCAGTAGATGCGAATGCCGCTCGTTTTGAAACGAAAAACGACGAAGGGCATTCATTCGCGCATCACTTACTCATCGAGCAACAAGTGCGTTACTTGAAAGAGGCAGGAGTTGGATTCTTTATCGTTCCAACGAACCTTTTTGATACACCTGAAGGAGAGAAGTTGCTTTCTTATTTACAAAAAGAAACATACGTGCAAGCCATGTTGGCATTTCCACGCAATCTCTTCAAAGATGTGCAATTTAGCAAGTCGCTTTTAATCGTTCAAAAACGTGGAAAAGGCGCTAAACAAGTGAGTCAACTGCTCCTTGGAGATATCCCAGAATTTAAGAACAGAGAAAAATTCAGAAAATTCACTCTAACATTCGAAAAATGGGTACAAGAAATGTTATAATAAATCTGTTAGACCCACTAATGGGCTTAATTTGAAATTAAAGGAGAATGTGCATGTCAAAATCAATCGCGATTAATGCAGGAAGTTCAAGCTTGAAGTTCCAATTATTTAATATGCCACAAGAAGAAGTAGTGGCTAAAGGTTTAGTAGAACGTATTGGATTAGGTGATTCAATCTTCTCAATCAGCTATGGAGACGACCAAAAATTTGAAGTGGTAGAAGATATTCCAAACCACGAAGTTGCTGGTAGAAAAAAATTATTAGAACAATTAGTAGTTTTTAAACATTATTTCTTCATTCGACGAAATCACTGGTGTTGGTCACCGTGATCGTTGCTGGTGGGAGAATTATTCAAGATTCAGCTTTAGTTGATGACACTGTTATCCAACAAGTTGAAGACTTAGCAGAATTTGCACCATTACACAACAAAGCTGAAGCGGTAGGAATGCGCGCATTCAAACACATCTTACCAGACATTACAAGTGTTGCTGTATTCGATACTTCATTCCATACAACAATGCCTAGAAAGCTTTACTTATACAGCATTCCAATGGAATACTACCAAAAATTCAAAGCTCGTAAATACGGAGCTCACGGAACAAGCCACCGCTACGTTTCACGCCGCGCTGCTGAAATGTTAGGTAAACCAATTGAAGAATTAAAAATCATCACTTGCCACTTAGGGTAACGGAGCTTCAATCACTGCGGTTGATGGCGGTAAATCAGTAGATACTTCTATGGATTCACTCCATTAGCAGGGGTTACAATGGGTACTCGTTCTGGTGATATCGATGCTTCATTAGTAGCATTCTTAATGAACAAATTAAAACATTACAGACGTTAACGAAATGGTTGACATCTTAAAACAAAAATCAGGTCTATTAGGCCCTTTCAGGTGTATCAAAGCGACATGCGTGACGTTGAAAGCTGCAAGCGCAACAAACGAAGATGCTAAAGTTGCAGTAGAAATCTTCGTTGACCGCGTTCAAAAATACATTGGACAATATGTTGCTGTTATGAACGGTGTGGACGCTATCGTCTTCACTGCTGGTATCGGTGAAAACTCTAAGACAATTCGTGCTCGTATCATCGACGGTTTAACTTGGTTCGGTTGCGATATCGATCCTGAGCGTAACGATACTCGTTCAGAAGCGATCATTTCTTCTGAAGGTGCGAAAGTGACTGTATTAAACATCCCAACTAACGAAGAGGTTGAAATCGCGCGCGACATCGAACGTTTACGCAAATAATACAAACCGAAGGTTCATACGAGAAACTATAACAAATCCTTTGGATTAAATTTATAGTAGTCATTGTAGGAGACCGGCTCGAGCCTGTAGTCTCTCACCTATCGAATTCAAAGAGCCCCATGGCGGAACATCCGCTGTGGGGCTCTATTTCATTTCGATTCTTATTCTACTATCACTACTATAAAATCCAAGGTTTTCAGTTTCTCGTTTTCAGGTAGCATGATTGCGTAAATCCTTCTCGA